>ERZ1034939.45-NODE-45-length-95479-cov-16.807271_pt1 | contig 95479 bp, 85 predicted proteins | sample MGYA00520626_ERZ1034939 | MGnify/ENA primary metagenome ERZ1034939 (study PRJEB33766, sample SAMN09781751) | gut metagenome | biome: gut microbiome | host: Homo sapiens | place: Madagascar | study: EMG produced TPA metagenomics assembly of the PRJNA485056 data set...
TCCTAATCCAATCCACTGCAATACTATTATTAACACAAAAACTAATAACGCCCAGTAATTTCTTTTCATGCAAATCCCTCCCTTAATGTCGTAACGGCTTGCCTTGGAAATCAAAAACGCATCTTGGGATCTCTTAATTCCTCGTTCTCTATACCGTCCAATGCAATTTCAACAATATGATCAGAGCCAACTCCATTCTCCAGTAAATATTGTAAACAGAAAAAAGGATTTTCCGCATCTGCACTTTTTTTAGTAATGATATTCTGTCATAAAACAAAATACGTTTCAATATTCATTCCTTGTTTATGCGTATGTGCGTATTTTTATGTAATGCACTAATAAAAATATGAAGCAGGCTACACTTTCTCCTCTATATCAAGTGCATCTGCAAGCATCCTTGACTGAATATCAACTGTTTTCTTAAGCGCCTGAAGACGCTTTTCATTGATTGCATATCCTTGCAAAATAAACTGTTTAAGGACATTATTTGCCCATTTTCTGAAAGCTATACCTCTTTTAGAATTAACTCGATATCCGACAGACAAAATCATATCCAAATTATAAATTTTGGGTTTTCGTCCCCCTGTACTTCTGTCGGAAAAACCGACAGAAGTCTCATCCAATTCTCCTGAAGCAAGAATATTTGAAATATGTTCGCTTACTGTAGCGTGCTTAACATCAAACAACACTTCCATTTGTTTTTGCGTCAGCCAAACTGTCTCCTGCTCAGGATTGATTTGAACTTCTATATTAACATCACCATCTGTAAATAATACAATTTCATTCTTCATCCTTTAGTTCCCCTCCACTGCTGAAAATTGCATTACAGTATTCCGTAATCACTTCTTCTAACATCTCATGTGAAACTTCCAGTTTGCACATCCAATCATTTTCTTCATTCTATCACAGCATCTTATTATTCCGCCATCAATTTTTCAAACCAGGTACCCTTGACAATAATAAACTGGTCTGATCCTTTCCATTCTTGCAGCATTTCATCCATCCCGAGCAAACTCGGACTTTGGCCCGTCACAATAAACAACCCAGCAGCAATAACTGTGGTATATTCTTCACCCTTAACTCCATGAAGAGTCGAGATTACCACAGCATTTTTATCTCCAAAGTACTTACTGATTGATTCAAAATCTGTGGCAAGCGAATATCGCTTCACTCTTGAGCAGATTTCATCAAAAAAAAGAAGCTTTTAACTCTGACAATGATGATTCTTTACTTACGCATATGTTTAATAACGCAAAAACTTTTTGTATTGCAACACTTAAACAGATTATTCCATCCGCATCTATATGACGACAACAATTAACCGAAGAAAGAACATCATAACTTTGAATATCACTTGTTCTGTAAAGGGCCTCCAATTCTTTCTTTTCTTTTGCTACACCTCCTAAAGAAGTATAAATGGCTTGATTGACGTCCCCTACAAACATTAACGTTATAGATTTATTAGCTTTATATATGTACGATAATATTGTATACTAAAGTTCATTTGTATCTTGAAATTCATCCACCAAAATACTGCTTATTACTGATGCTATATTGGATCTAATAAATGTGCATGAAGCTCTTTGCACAGCACCTACCCCTTCTTATAAATATTTTTGTTTTAACTGAACTCTTTGCTTCTATCGTTGCAATAACTTTCTCCGCTGGGTATAATAAAAAAAAGACATTCTACAACCTCAAGGAGGGATTTCTATGATAGAACAGCTCATTGCTGAAGCAACAGAATGTGATTTCAAAGTTGCTCTCGAAACGAAAAAACCAAAAAGCTGGTTAAAAAGTGTCAGTGCCTTTTCTAATGGAATCGGCGGAACTCTGTTTTTCGGAATCTCTGATGACCGGAAACCTATCGGCTTGTCCGATGTTCAAAAGGATGCTGAAGCGATCAGCCGCTTAATCAAAGAACGTATCACACCATTACCGCAGTTTATCTTAAAACCATTGCAGGAAGATGGTAAAAAACTATTGGCTCTGGAGGTTTCTCCTGGTCGCAGCACCCCATATTATTACAAAGCAGATGGAGTGATGGAAGCATATATCCGTGTTGGAAATGAAAGCGTAATTGCCCCGGACTACATTGTAAATGAACTAATTCTAAAAGGAACCAATCAGTCCTTTGATACTCTAACAACAGACGCTATGAAAAAGGATTACAGCTTTACACTTCTGGAGGCAACCTATCTGGAACGAACCGGTCTCCGCTTTGAGCCATCCGATTATGTTTCCTTTGGTTTGGCTGACAAAAATGGATTCTTGACCAATGCCGGGAAGCTCATGACCGATCAGCACACGGTTTATAACTCCCGTATGTTTTGTACCAGGTGGAACGGCTTAGAAAAAGGTTCTATCTTTGATGATGCTCTGGATGATAAGGAATACGAGGGGAATCTGATTTATCTGCTGAAAAGTGGCAGTGAATTTATTCGCAATAATTCTAAAGTGCGATTTGTTAAAGAAGCTCAGTATCGGGTAGACAAACCGGATTATGCTGAACGAGCTGTGACAGAGGCTCTTGTCAATGCGCTCATCCATCGTGATTACATTGTGCTTGGCAGTGAAGTCCACATTGATATGTTTGATGATCGGGTGGAAATCACATCTCCGGGCGGTATGTTTGGCGGCGGCTCAATTCAGGAATACGATATTTACAGTATCCGTTCCATGCGACGAAACCCTGTGATTGCTGACCTGTTCCACCGCATGAAGTACATGGAACGCCGTGGAAGTGGCCTACGCAAAATCGTCAGTGAAACCGAAAAGCTGCCTGGATACACAGAGGCATATAAGCCCGAATTTTCCTCAACAGCGACAGATTTCAGAGTTATTTTGAAAAATGTGAATTACAACTTAGAGGGTAACTCCCACCAAGTTACCCACCAAGTTACCCACCAAGTTAACAAACTAACAATGGTCTCTGAGCAGATTTTGGCTTTCTGTACAAAACCAAAATCAAAGAAAGAAGTTGCAGCATTTTGTGGTTTCAAAGATCTAAGAAATTTCACCTTGAAGTATATCGATCCGCTTTTAGAAGCAGGGAAATTAGAAATGACGATTCCCGATAAACCTAAAAGTCGTAATCAAAAATATATTACCGTTCATTTTGAATGAACAAAAAGCTGGAGCATGACCTAAACAAAGAAAAGGGGGGTGTTGGGAAAATGATTACTCTATTTTGCAACAGCCCCTTCATACCTACCACATCGTTCATACAACAGTTGTCACAGAGCAAGGTCACGTCAACCGCTTCATCTGTAGAGAACATACGGGAGACCTCTGCCGTATATTTAGATACGTTATATCCCTTCGGCTTCTTAACAGCCTTCTCAGTCAGCAGCTCCAGCTGTTTCTTGATTTGGTCTACTCTATATGTACGAACAAACTCTCTCTCATCACAGTAATCGGTCAGATAGTAATAGTCGCCATCCCAGATCAGATCAAATGGACTGACTGTATATAGTTTCACATCGTTCCTGAGCACTTCCTTCTTCTTACCATTAAGTTCAGAATAATAGAAGGAAATCTTCACGCCGACATTGATGGCCTCATTGATTGCATCTACGATGTAATAGCCCTTTTCATTCTCTGACTTCACACGGCTGATGATATGCACAGATCTCTTTAACTTATCTATAACCGATGTCAGAACTCTAAACTATCCGAACATATACTCTTCTATCAACTTATGTCTATTGCATTTTGGCGTTTAATCCATAATACATACGTTTGATATATTACTAGACAATGTATTGCTACCTCAAGTACAAGTCTAACCGTGCTATTCATAGACAGATACTGATTTGCATGAACTATAAGATTATAATTTGAATAAATGATGCGGAACATTCCCCAAATCGTAACCAAATAAATCATTATAGAATATATCTTACTTTTCTTACCCGAAACAAAATAAGCGAATGTTGCTACAGCACCAACTATATTCGGGATAATTAAAACAATCCACCATAAAACAATCTGAACATTTGAATTAATTACCATATTTCCAGTTCCAGTAATACAGGTCGCAGCAAAAAATGCAACAATTACGGCACCCATCCTTTTTGGTGATAGCATTCCTCGTATAGCATTAACAAAACCATACGCAAAGAAAAAAATCTGAATAAGCAATGCCAATACATTTATTACAATCGCTTGAATATCATTATAATCAATCCTCTCTGATTGCAACGGGAATCTAATTATAATGTCCACAATAGTGATAAAAAATGAAATTACCACAAACGCATAAAGAGCTATCATTATGTTATTGACGCTTTTCTTTTCAATAACAGGGTTACGTTCTACTACTTTTTCCATTTCTTTTCCAGATAACAGGTCGTCAAGACTCACTTCCAGAATCTGCGATATTTTTTTAGTAGTAAGTAAATCAGGGTAACGATCCCCACATTCCCACCTTGATACCGCCTGTCTAGTTACATATAATTGCTCGGCAAGAGACTGTTGGGTCATTCCCTTTTCTTCTCTCGCTCTTCTTAGTTGTTCGCCAAATTCGACCATATTAAATCTACTCCTTTCATAATCAGTTCATCTGCAGATGTAACCTTAGTATCACAAATTACTAGAACAACTTCAAGCAACATCTCAATAACGCATGTCACCATTATTGTGCGGCCGCTAAAATCAAGCATTTATCCCATTTACAAATCTATCGTTAAGTAAATCGGGAGTTGTCGGCTTCCCCAAAAGATTCTTTCTAGCATGCATCTTCTTTCGCCCTTGATAAGAACTATCTTAACTTCACAACATCCATCCAAGCAACATTCCCATTACCACTGTTCCTACCGAAATGATTTGCCAAAACTTCAGTTCCCTTTTCATACAGGCAACTTTGATATTCGTCTTTTTATTAATTCTGTTGATTTCTTCTCTACAATTTTGCTTTGCCATAAACGTCTTCTGTTGTCCTGATTGTGAATATCTTCTTCATACAGAAGATGGGAATAGATTTCTTTGTTGCAAACCGAATAAGTTTCACCACATTTCTAGACATTTCATCAAGATTTAAGGGTAAAGAAAAACCCCAGAACCGAAGTTCTGAGGTTTGTAATCTCTTTGAATTGTAATTCTCTTGCGAGATAATTATCTCTTTGAGAACTGTGGTGCTCTACGAGCTGCTTTGAGACCTGGTTTCTTACGCTCTTTCATACGTGGGTCACGAGTCAGGTAACCTGCTGACTTGAGAACCGGTCTGTAATCTGCGTCTGCCTCAAGGAGTGCTCTAGCGATTCCGTGACGGATAGCTCCAGCCTGTCCTGTGTATCCACCACCACATACATTAACGATTACATCGAACTTGTCAGCTGTCTCTGTAGCCACGAGCGGCTGGCGAACAACAACTTTCAGAGTTTCAAGTCCAAGATACTCGTCGATATCTCTTTTATTGATTGTGATCTTTCCTGTTCCAGGTACAAGATATACTCTTGCGATAGATTTTTTTCTTCTTCCTGTTCCGTAATATTTTGCGTTAGCCACTGTTATTTCCTCCTTCTACCTAAAATGTAAGAACTTCCGGCTTCTGAGCCTGATTTGCATGCTCTGGTCCAGCGTATACATGAAGCTTCTTGATCATGTCTCTTCCCATAGGTCCTTTCGGAAGCATTCCCTTAACAGCAAGCTCGATCACCTTCTCTGGCTTCTTAGCAAGAAGCTCAGCAAGTGTAGTCTCTCTCATTCCTCCAACATAGTCAGAGTGATTGTAGTAGATCTTCTGCTGTAATTTCTTTCCTGTTACTTTAACTTTCTCTGCATTAACAACGATTACATAATCTCCTGTATCGATGTGCGGTGTATATTCCGGTTTGTTCTTTCCTCTGAGTACCTTTGCGATCTCAGATGCAAGACGTCCAAGTGTAGCGCCTTCAGCGTCAACCACATACCATTTTCTTTCAATCTTATCAGGGTTTGCCATATAAGTTTTCATGGATGTTCCTCCTATAAATAATCATTAATTACTATTGCTTATTTATTTGAAATCAGCATACTCCGGGGCTTTGGTGCATACTGTTTCTCCTTATGTCATACCTTGCTATTATATGTTGATTTATCTTCTGTGTCAAGTGTTTTTTGACGAAATTACAATATTTTTTTACACAGAAATGACTATCCCTGATCATCCCTGGAACAGCCACCACTCACCTATTCAAAATGTACCGTTACCACCATGATCTCACTGTCCGTGCCCACTCGGATATTCGGTCCATAAACACCCACTCCTGATGTAACAATGCTATACATATCACCAATCTGCTTAACTCCCCAGTAGTTTTTCCATGCAAAGGGCTGAACGATCGTCAGTGGAAAGAATTGTCCTGCATGTGTGTGCCCTGAGAATAAGACATCCACACCTGCTTTGTCATACTCTTTCAATTCATCCGGCTCATGATTCATTACAAACAGTGGCTTTGTCTGATCTAAGTCTGCTGTCAGTTCTTCGATGGACTTTCGTTTTGAAGTGCCTCGTCCATTCTTTTCTCCGTCCAGTCTTCCAACAAGATAAAACTTCTGGTCAATTAATTCTGATTCATCCTCCAGCACCGTAATTCCGGCTTCTTCCATGAATTCATCCATTCTCGGATCACGGAGTGCTTTCTTAGACGCACCGATTGAGAATCCTGCAACCAACGTCTCTTTCACATCATGATTTCCGTACACTGCATATGTCCCGTACTTGCTTTGAATCTGATGCAATGTCTCTGACAAGTGTTTGGGATCATCTAATGCCTCATATTCATTATCAAAAATGTCTCCAGCCAGGACAACCAGGTCCGGATCCTGCTTGTTGATCCTATCAACCATTTTCTGCATGTCTTTGCTGCCGACACTATATCCTAAATGCAGATCTGCGATCAATACAACCTTCATTTCCTTCAAATCATCTACCTGCTTATTGATCGTAATATCATGAAATGATGTCTTGATTTTCTTCGCATGCACTGCTCCGTATAACGTAGACAGAAAACTCCCTCCCAGAACCAAAACTGCCAGTAGAATTACACCTGTTTTGGTTCGGATCAGTGGTCCGCCCATCCAGGACCATTTGAAAGCGAGAAGAGAACGTAACAGCCAAATTAAATCACAAACCAGGATAAAGGAAATAACATAAATCAGAAATCCAATCCAATAGTTTCCAAATTGAAGAATTTTAAGCTGTATTTCACTCTGTGGAAGAAATTTCCCAAGGAATATGGAAGAGGCAAGTAATAGAAGTAAGAAGGCAATTCCTATACTTACTATTTTCCAATGCGGAATCTCCATCCACTTTCTCCAGCGAAACCATCCCGTAAAAACATAGGAACACAGTACAATATAAACAAATAGCATAAACCATTTAAACATTCCGTTGCCTTGCGTCCTTCCGCTTATTTTCTTACTAAATCTACTTCTGCTTTCATTCATTTCTCTACAAAATGTTCTATCTCAGCACGAAATTTCTCTTTCTCCTCATCGTCGCTCAGGCTTTCAATCAGTTCTGCTACAACTTCCGGGATCTCCGGTCTGAATTTCATATACCAGTCAAGCGTCTCGCGGATGTATTTCTTGCGAAACTTCTCATTTGCACAGAATGCGCTCTGCAGATTATGAAGACGATCTGCCCCTTTCACTGCATATGCCATAGAATTTGTCTTAATCCCTGCAATATAGTTCTCCATACAGTATCCCTTTTCTTTTGTCACAAGCTTAACTGCATTCAAGACATCTTCGCCTCCAATTTCCAGAATATCCTGTTCTAATGCATCCGTATCTTCTAACAAATCATGGAATATCCCTGCTATCTGATATTCCGTCTGATATCCATCTTTCTGAAGAATTTCCGCAACTGCAATCGGATGTGTTATGAATGGTGCTCCGCCTATCCGGAACTGTCCTTCGTGTTTCTTCTTGGCATACTCCAGTGCTTCCCGGTACATATCTTCTACCATGATTTCCTCCTTTGAATCTCCAGTCTTCCTGTATCATCTGGTCGGTATTTCTCATGCTTTTTCAACAACTTTAGTATACGTTGTATTTCTCGTAAATGCAATTCTATCTCTTTAAACTTTTTCACCAAAACGCTCAACTTATGTTATAATTAGAAATAGGTTTTAAGAGATTTTTATATCTCTGACTCTTTATCGAAATCCGATAAAAATCCGAATCAAGAAAGTGGGTAACAACTATGTGGGCTTACAATGAAACTTTTTATCAAATCTACCCGATCGGATTCTGCGGTGCTCCGGTACATAATGACGGAGTAACAGAACACCGGATTCTTAAAATTGGTGAATGGGCAGAATATCTTGGTGATCTTGGAATCGGTTCAATCATCTTGAATCCGATTTTCGAATCAGACAACCATGGGTATGACACAAGAGATTTCCGCAAGATCGACTGTCGTCTTGGAACGAACGAAGACTTTAAAGAAGTCTGTGAAAAGCTGCATGATAACAATGTAAAGATCATGCTGGACGGAGTATTCAATCATGTTGGACGTGGCTTCTGGGCATTCAAGGATGTGCAGGAGAAGAAATGGGACTCTCCGTATAAAGACTGGTTCCATATCAGCTTCGACGGAAACAGTGCGTATAACGATGGTTTCTGGTATGAAGGATGGGAAGGTCATTTTGAACTTGTTAAATTAAATCTGCAGAATCCTGCAGTTGTCGACTATCTGCTTGACTGTGTCAAGATGTGGATTGAAGAGTTCGGCATAGACGGACTACGTCTAGATGTAGCTTATTGCCTGGATCATAATTTCATGCGCCGTCTGCGCAGCTTCTGCGAGGAACTGAAACCAGGATTTGCACTGATCGGTGAGGTTCTCTTCGGTGACTACAACTTAATCGTAAACGACGAGATGCTTCACAGCTGTACAAACTATGAATGCTACAAAGGAATTTTTTCAAGCTTCAACTGCATGAATCTGTTTGAGATCGCACATTCTCTGAACCGCCAGTTCGGACCGGAGCAGTGGTGTATTTATCGTGGAAAGCATTTGATGACATTCGTAGATAATCATGATGTCACACGTATCGCAAGTATCCTGACGAACAAGAATCATCTTCCGCTTGCTTACGGTCTTCTCTTTGGTATGCCGGGTATTCCGTGTATCTATTATGGAAGTGAATGGGGCGAGGAAGGTGTGAAAGCACCGGATAATGACTATGCACTTCGTCCATGCTTCGAAGAGCCGAAGCCGAATGAACTGACTGATTTCATCAAGGAATTGATTGAAGTTCGCAGAAACAGTGATGCTCTTTGCAATGGTTCTTACCGAAATGTTGTCATTACAAATCATCAGCTGATTTTTGAACGCCGCACTGATAATGAACGTGTTCTCGTTGCGATCAACGCCGGTGATTCTGAGTTTACTGCCGGAAATGGAGAACTGCAGGGTAATTTCACAGAACTGCTTGCAAATGCTGATGAAATAGAAAATGTAACTCTAAACGGACAGCTGACAATGCCGGCTTACAGTGTACAGTTCCTGAAAGCTGTATAAGATTTTACTGATTAAGTCATTAGAAAAAGGATGAGTGGTAATGTATCTCACATTTACCATTCATCCTTTTCTTTTTATAACTTCTTCACAAAAAGTGTACGCATCGCATTGAGTATTGCAAGTACCATAACTCCCACATCCGCAAAGATTGCGAGCCACATATTTGCAATTCCAAGTGCTCCGAGAATCAGGCACACGCCCTTTACTGCGAGAGCAAATACAATATTCTGATATACGATTCCGAGACATTTCTTAGAAATTCGGATTGCCTTAACAATCTTCAACGGATCATCATCCATCAGGACAACATCTGCTGCCTCAATTGCCGCATCGGATCCCATCGCTCCCATCGCAATACCGATATCCGCTCTTCCAAGAACCGGTGCATCGTTGATACCGTCTCCGACAAATGCCAGATTTTCCTTCGCCGGCTTCTCAGCCAGAAGTCTTTCTACCTGCTCCACCTTATCTCCAGGAAGCAGTTCGCTGTGAACCTCATCAATACCAAGATCTGCTGCCACCTGGTCTGCCACCTGTTTCGCATCTCCCGTCAACATGATTGTCTTCTGAATTCCTGCCTGTTTCAGTTTCGCGATTGCTTCTTTAGAAGTCGGTTTCTCAACATCTGAAATCACAATGTGTCCTGCATATTCACCATCAATTGCCAGGTGAATAATCGTTCCTACCTTATGGCATGTCTTATATGGAATACCAAGACGATCCATCAGCTTTGCATTTCCTGCTGCAACGCTTCTTCCGTCTACTTTCGCTGTAATTCCGTTTCCACTGATTTCTTCTATCTCACTGACACGGGAACGATCCAGGTCTTTACCGTAAGCCTTCTGAATACTCTTGCTGATTGGATGAGATGACGCACTCTCTGCAAGTGCCGCATACTCTAAGAGCTGCTTTTCTTCCATCTGATTATGATGTACTCCGACCACTTCAAAAATTCCCTGAGTCAAAGTTCCTGTCTTATCAAAAACAACATATTTTGTCTTGGACAGTGCCTCGAGATAATTGGATCCTTTCACCAGAATTCCTTCATGACTTGCCCCGCCGATTCCTGCGAAAAAGCTAAGTGGGATGCTGATAACCAGCGCGCACGGACAGCTGATTACAAGAAATGTCAGTGCTCTGTAGATCCAGTCATTCCACTGCGGTGCAGCTCCCATTGCAAACATTCTCACAAGTGGTGGAAGCACTGCAAGTGCAAGTGCGCCATAGCATACCGCCGGTGTATAATATTTTGCAAATTTAGAAATAAAGTTCTCTGATCTTGATTTTCTGGATGTAGATTCTTCTACCAGTTCCAGTACCTTGGATACCGTTGATTCTCCGAACTCTTTTGTTGTACGGATCTTCAACACACCCGTCAGATTGATACAGCCACTGATGATCTCATCTCCGGCTTTCGCTTCTCTCGGAACGCTTTCACCGGTCAACGCACTTGTATTCAGTGTAGAGGTTCCCTCTACAACCACACCGTCGATTGGCACTTTTTCTCCCGGCTGAACAATAATCACTGTTCCGATCTCAACTTCATCCGGATCCACCTGTTCAAGACTTCCATCCTGCTCTATGTTTGCATAATCCGGACGGATATCCATCAATTCACTGATATTTCTGCGGCTCTTTCCAACTGCATAGCTCTGGAAAAGTTCACCGATCTGATAAAACAGCATAACAGCAACCGCTTCATTAAAGTCTCCGGACTTCTCATAAAATGCAATCGCAATCGCACCGACCGTAGCAACTGCCATCAGGAAATTCTCATCAAATACCTGACGGTTTAAGATTCCCTTCCATGCTTTCTTTAAAATATCGTAACCAACGATCAGATATGGAATCAAAAACAATACAAATCTGATAATTCCTGTTACCGGAAGGAAATTCAATAGAATCAGGAGCACCGCCGCAGCGATGATCCTGGTCAGCATCTTCTTCTGCTTCTTCGTCATTCTTCTCACCCTCTTACAGGTAGATCTCGCAATCATCCTCTACCTTCTTACAACTCTTCAGAACGTCTTTCATAACGCTCTTTGCATCCTGTCCCTCTTCAAACTCAACGATCATCTTCTGTGTCATAAAGTTCACTGTTGCATTCTGAACACCTGCTGTGTTCTTTGCTGCATCCTCCATCTTGTTCGCACAATTTGCACAATCCACTTCAATCTTATAAGTCTTCTTCATCTTTCTTCTCCTTTAATCTTCTTTGATTTTTGATCTTTGACTCTCATCAAATTTCTTACATCTTCTCTTATTTTTCATTAAACAATTAAGCAGTTGTTTAATCTTTATATTTACATTATAGCTCTCCAAATGAAAAAGTCAATACATTTGGCCATTTTTGTGTTACAATACGTTTATGATTAAAGAGATACTGAAGGTATTCTTGAATTGTAACTGTTCAGAGCCAAGCAAAATTTCATAAAACAGGTGTAAAATGCTTGCATTTTTAAAACTGTTTTTGAAATTTTATTTGGCGGATACGCCACACCGACGAAATGCGTAGCATTTTGGAGGTTGGCTCTGAACAGTTACTATAATATTTTTAAAGGAGATTGTTTATGACTGACCATATTTTACCACATAATCATGGTGAACATTTGAATACAAAACTTCTTATAGATAACATTGCAAAGACGGAGGACTTCCAGATTGTAGCTGACCTGTTCAAAGTCCTCGGAGATAACAGCAGAGTACGCATTTTCTGGCTTCTCTGCCACTGCGAAGAATGTGTGATCAACATTTCTTCCATGATGGACATGAGTAGTCCGGCAGTTTCTCACCACCTCCGCCAGCTGAAATCTTACGGACTGATCACAAGCCGCAGAGATGGGAAAGAGGTTTACTACAAAGCTGCTGACACAAACCAGGCTCAGCTGCTTCATCACATGATCGAGCAGGTGATTAAAATCACATGTCCTGAAGCTTAACTGTTATTACTGCAATATCACGCAATTAAACAAGTATATCAAAACGGAAAGATATGAATTTCTCAGAGATATTCACATCTTTCCGTTTTCTTACTTAATTTATTCACATTTTGTAACTGTTCATAAGAAAGTTTTACACTTCACCATTTTTAAACTTAATGATCATTTCATTCGTCAAACTGTCTCTGCTCGGCTCCACCGGAATCTCATCCCTTTGAAACCATTCTGCCAGTGCCAGTTCTTCCCGATCTAATGTAATTTCTTCCTCTCCATCCAGATCGCAATAGAACCCCATCAGGATCGTATCACTGAAAGACCACGGCTGGCTCTTATAATAACGTATGTTCTTGACTTTCAGTCCGACTTCTTCCATGACTTCACGCTGAACAGTCTCCTCGATTGTTTCTCCAATCTCGGTAAATCCTGCAAGAAGTGCATATTTTTTATATGCTCTCCCGGCGTATTTTGACATCAGGATCTTATCTCCGTCAGTCACTCCGATAATTACGGCCGGGCAAATCTTCGGAAATTCCATATTGCCACAATGATCGCAACGCATCATACGTTCTTTTTCATCATGTCTCATCTTATGTCCACAGCGTCCACAGAACTTGCGATTACGATACCAGTTGTTCAACTGATAACCGGTAATTCCGGCAAATGCAAGATACTGCGGCTCTGCATAACGGAAAGATTCTTTATTCTCCATTGTAAACTCTGACAACCGTTCACGGCTAATGTTCTGTACCAGATAAAAGCGTTCCTCGTCAATCGTAAACAGATAAACTGCTTCTTCATAAATCTCTTCATTAAGCCGTTCCAAATCACGAAATCTTGGAAAATCAATTCCATCTTTCCTTTTCTTCAGCAGTGCACTTTGTCCTTCGTAATACAATGCATAGCTCTGCGCATCCGGAGGGCATGGTCTGTACTGGTTATCAAACTGATGTGGCTGTATCTCCTGAATCATAATTCTTTTCCTTTCTTAAACATAGAACCAAGAACCCAGAGAACTCCACCTGCTCCAATTGCAAAATCTCCCAGGTTATATGTTACTTGATCCAACTTTTCCTTTCCTGTCTTAACTCCGATGTAATCAACAACCTTCTCTTTATGATAACGGTCCGTCAAGTTACTCCAAGCACCTGCTGCCGCAAGTGTGATTCCGGTTTTTCTTAAAATATTACTGTTCCCTAGAAGTGTCAGCATCTGTATCACTGTCACAATACCTGTTCCCACTTCTGTAAGCTTTTTCACTTTCTTTGGATTATTCGCAAATACTCCCAGACAGATTCCCGGATTATGAATACGTCGAAGTTCCAGTTTCTCTGTCAGTTTCCTCTTTTCACCCATCTTGAGATTCTTTTCCACATAGTGCTTTGCCCATTGATCCATAAGAAATACCGTGGTTCCACCCAACGGATAGAATTTATTTTTCTTCACGCTATCATCTCCCAGTCATTTCATATTACAATTCAAAGTACTTGTTCCCGGCAACAATTTCTCTACAGCATTTCCAGAAAATCTTTTTCTGAAATAATCGGAACTCCGAGCTCTCTTGCCTTTTTATTTTTTGAAGATGTGGAATTTACGTCATTGTTGATCAAATAATTTGTCTTTGATGTGACACTTCCTGTCACTTTACCACCGCGTTTCTCGATCTCAGCCTTTACCTCTGCACGATTTGCAAAATGTTCAACACTTCCGGTAATAACAAAGTTCACTCCGGCGAATTTCTGGCTGTCTTCTGTTACTTCCTCTTCTTCTAATTCCACTTCGTCAAGAAGTCGCTTATAGATTTCCTGATGCTCTTCCTCTTTAAAATAATCTACATAGCTTTTCGCCATGACTGCTCCGACACCCTGGATCTCAACCAGTTCTGCCTCTTCTGCCTGAAGTACGCGTTGCGAATCATTTCCAAGTGCCCGGCAGATCACCTTAGCATTCGCACTTCCGATTCCTGGGATTCCGAGACCATAAACCAGTCTTGCAAGTGTTGTCTTTCTTGCCTTTTCAATACTGCTCTGCAGTTTCAGAAAAGATTTTTCGCCAAAGCCATCCATTGTCATGATCTCATCTCTGTAGTTATCAAGATGGAAGAGATCTATAAAGTCTTTCACATAACCGTGGAAAATGAATTTCTCCAGTGTCGCCTCTGAAAGCCCCTCAATATTCATCGCATCTCTGCTCACAAAAAGTGCAAAGGACTTCACATGCTTTGCCTGACACTTCGGATTGGTACAATACAGCGTCTTTGTCTCATTTTCCATAGAGATTTTCGTCTCACCTCCACAGACCGGACAAACTTTTGGAATATCTTTCACTCCACTTCTTGTCAAATTCTCCGCAATCTGCGGAATAATCATGTTCGCCTTGTATACCTGGATCTCATCTCCAACACCAAGTTCAAGTTCTTCCATGATGCTGATATTATGGACGCTTGCACGGCTGACTGTCGTTCCTTCAAGCTCTACCGGCTCAAAAACCGCCACCGGATTGATCAGACCTGTTCGTGACGGACTCCACTCAATCTCAAGCAACTTTGTGTTGCGGATCTCATCTGCCCATTTGAAGGCAAAGGAATCTCTTGGGAACTTCGCTGTTGTTCCAAGTGACTGTCCGTAAGCAATATCATCGTACACAAGCACAAGACCGTCCGACGGAACTTCGTTGTGCTCAATCTCACGGGCAAACCATGCCACTTCCTCTTCAATCGTATCTCTTGTCACTTCATGGTTCTCCACAACATCAAATCCCTGGTTTTCAAGCCACTGCATCTGATATTTTCTGGAATTCTGAAAGTCCACGCCTTCTGCACGGACAAGTGTAAATGCATAAAATCTTACATTTCTCTTCGCAGTGATCTCGTTGTTCAGCTGACGGACAGAACCGCTGCAAAGATTTCTTGGATTCTTATATTTCGCATCCACATCTTCTATCTCATCATTGATCTTCTCGAAATCTTTATAGGAAATAACCGCCTCTCCTCGCAGTACAAGTTCTCCCTGATATGGAATCTTAAGCGGTACATTCTTAAATACTTTCACATTGTTTGTAATGACCTCGCCGATCACTCCGTTTCCTCTTGTGACTGCCTTCGCAAGTTCTCCGTTCTGATAAGTCAGAACAACCGTAAGTCCATCCAGTTTCCAGGAGATCAATGCTTTTTGTCCGCCTAGGAATTCCTTCAGTCTTTCCACCTCTTTCGTTTTATCCAGGGAAAGCATCGGACGCTCATGACGCTCTTTCGGGAGCTCACTGAGCACTTCATATCCAACATTTACCGTCGGACTGTTCGCCATTCTTGTACCAAGCTTTTCTTCTAATTCCAGCAGTTCATCATAGAGCTTATCATACTCGTAGTTGCTCATGATTTCTGTATTTTCCTGCTCATACGAACGTCTCGCTCTGTTTAGAAGTTCTACCAGCTCTCGCATGTGATTCATTTCTTTCTGCTCATCTATCATCGCTTCTTCCCTTTCCCATGTCTCGTTCTATTATCTTGTGCTGCTGCCCACTGTTCCTGATATTTTCCTCCGGGCAATACAGAAGAATCTTTCAGCTGATCATATAATTCGTTCAATTCCTGATCTGTCAGTTTTCTATATTGTCCATCCTTCAATCCATCCAATGTAATGTTCATCACACGGACGCGTAAAAGATCCTTCACTTCATATCCGAGAGCTTCACACATTCTGCGAATCTGACGGTTTAACCCCTGTGTCAGGATAATGGAAAATGTATACTTTCCAATCTTTTTCACAGTACACGGACGGGTCACAGTATCAAGGATCGGAACTCCTACTGCCATTTTCTTTAAGAAATCTTCCGTAATTTCTTTATCAACAGTTACTTTATACTCTTTCTCATGTTTATTGGCTGCACGCATCATTTTATTGATGATATCACCGTTGTTCGTCATCAGAAGGAGTCCATGAGAATCCTTATCAAGTCGTCCGATATAAGTCACACGCACTGGATAATTCAGGAAACGGACAATGCTGTCCCTCTCTCTGCGTTCTTCTGTACAGACAATCCCGCGCGGCTTATTCACTGCCAGCACGATCATCTCGTCCTGTTTGGAAACGACTTTATTTCCAACTTTCACAACCTGTCCCGGCACGATACGCATACCGGTCTGCGCACGCTGTCCATCAACCGTCACGCGTCCAGTCTCAATGAGGCGGTCTGCCTCCCTTCTGGAACACACGCCCGCCTCGCTCAAATATTTATTCAGCCTTACCGGCTCACTCTTCTGTAAAAATTCTTCTTTGATTCGATTACTCAACTGTAAACACTCCACTTATATTATTGTCTTTGAAAAATGTATTTCCGCTGTATAAAAACAGAACCTCTGAGATTCTGTAGGAATCCATAAGATCATTGATCGTTCCGCTGTAATATCTCGGATCCACAACTACGATTTCTCTGTAGTACGGTGTCAGGAACGGTATAAATGAATTCGCAAAGGAATCTTTCACAAGAAGAAGACGCTTTGTGCTTGTAGAAACTGTACGGATATCAAGCAAGGATGAATTTCCTCCAAGAAATACCGTATATTGATCTTTCTCCTTTAATTTAGAAGAATCATATAAGGATGTGGAACGCTTTCCTTCATCCACATAATCTATGATCAAGTCTGTATCTTCTTCTGTCGGCACATAAATATCAATCTGTTCCTTCTCTCCCAGATTCACTCCGCTTTTTGACGCCAACATTCCGTTGAAACTGTTAGAAACTGCGTGGGAAACATATTTTCCTGAAAGGTCTCCTTCAATCCCAAGGGATGGTGCCGTCGCCTGAAATGCATAAAATGCACCAAGTGTCGTCCAGTGATGATCCGTTTTGTAATAAATCTTCTCTGTCTTATGTTTATTCAATTCCGTTGACACGTCAATCCACTCAACGCTATCTCCAAGATCCTTTCGCACCATGCTGAACATCTGCGTCTGATCTTCCGGCTTTGCCAATGCTGGAAGTGAATGATTCAGCACATTTGCTGCATCCGGAACAAGCATCATACGAACCGGAATCTTTTTCTGGCTCTCTGAAAATGATTTGATTGCCTTGATATTTGCAGCAAGATGATTCTCGTCCGCAACTTCAATCTGCTCTAACAGCTGTCCATTCCTGCCGATGTAGACACCATTTTCCAGACGACTTCCACAAATCCGGTCTACCGTAACTTTCAGCTTTCTCCACATATCTCTTCCAACAAACTGATCATCCATATAAGCTTCAAATTTCTCATCATAATCTCCGCTTATCAGACTGCTCAGACGAAACTTTGGCTTCGTTGCAAGCATACGGTTCTCCTGCACTGATTTTTCTTTGTTAGGCACTATAATATTTATAATAAGAAATAGAAACAAGATCAGAATAAATATAATACCAACCAATTGCTCCTGTACTTTTCTCTGTCTATCTTTCTTCATCTTTTCACCTTAATTGTTGTCGTTCACTGTTTTCTATAACTCTCTAGAATCTAAAGTACAAAAACGGATTGTACGTATCTGCGATCAGATAAGCAACTGATATTGCCAGCATTCCAAAGAAAACAATCAGCGTAATTACAGTCCGTACTGTATGATTCTCAGACACATTCAAAATTGCACGAAGTAGCCTTGATCCAATTGTTGTTGATCCAATTACTGCCAGCAAGTAGAACAGCCAGTGTGTCAGGATCACAAAGAATACTTCTTTACTGGCAAATCCTGCTCCGCCACCAACCATTGCAAAAAGGTAACGAAGTGCTGCTCCAAGGCTTGGACAAAAGAAAAATACCCAGCCAACCAGCACCAGAACTAATGCATAAATATGCTGCAATACACTCGGCCACCGATCCACAATTGCCCCCCAGACATATTTCTCCAGTACGAGAACTACTCCATAATAGATTCCCCATACAATAAAATTCCATGCAGCTCCGTGCCACATTCCGGTCAGCATCCAGACAATCAAAAGGTTTACAATATTTCTTGAAATCGTCACATGATTTCCACCAAGCGGAATATATACGTATTCACGGAACCAGGAGCTCAAAGAAATATGCCATCTGCGCCAGAATTCTGTAATACTTTTAGAAATATACGGCACATCAAAGTTCTTCTTAAACTCAAAACCGAACATTCTTCCAAGTCCGATTGCCATATCTGAATAGCCGCTGAAATCAAAATAAATCTGGAATGCATAAGTAATACATCCAAGCCATGCCATCAGAACTGTCAGGTTACTTGCTGATGTCGATGAGATTTCTTCAAAAATCTTTCCCAGCGTATTTGCAAGCACTGCTTTCTTCGAAAGTCCAATAATAAAGAGCATCGCGCCCTGTCCTAACTTTCTTCCGGAGATTTTCCTTGCGGTAAGCTGCTTCTCAATATCTCCATAACAGACGATTGGTCCGGCAACCAGCTGCGGAAACATGGATACATACAGCGCATACTTCACCAGACTCTGCTGTGCTTTTACCTTGCCTCGATATACATCTACAATATAGGAAATTTCCTGAAATGTGTAAAAAGAAATTCCAATCGGTAATGCCAGTTCCCTGTACGGAATACTGATTCCGAACAACGTATTCGTACTCTCTACCAAAAATCCAAAATATTTAAAGAACACAAGCAGCACAATATTTACTGTTATTGCAAAGACCAGTGACCTCTTTGCTTTCGCCTCATTCTCACTCTTATTCTCAATATCCATTCCGCAAAAATAGTTTAACAAAATACTGAGTATCATCAGAATGATATAAACCGGTTCGCCCCAGGCATAGAAGATCAGACTGCCTGCAAGCAGCAGGAAATTCTTCCATTGCGGCGGTGCAATATAATAAACTGCCAGCATGATCGGCAGAAATAAAAACAAAAATGTAATACTACTAAATAACATCTGCTCCCCCTTCTACAGACTCTTGTCAAATGCGCTGCGATATTCAGAAGCTTTCGAAGATACTGCGAAGAAGATATATCTTCCACGAATACTTTCCTGTGAGTCCTCTAAAAGCTTCACCTGTTCCGGCAGGTAAGAATCAAAATCTTCTATTCTCTGTGCTTTTCTCTGTGCGATCGCATTTGTCACATTTTCTATCTGTGCATCATTTTTCACCTGTATCACCAGAACTTCCGCTGCTGAAATACTGGACGGAGAAGAATAATACAAAACACCCTTGTAGTCCGCACTGTTCAGTCCATAATTTCTCTTGAGCATCTGGTCATCCATCTGCACAAGTTCTTTACTGTCCAATACACTGCTCAGAGCCTTTGATACTTCTGAAAAAGCCCGCTTACTTCCACTTGCATATAGCATCAATATCACAAGATATCCCACGATAATTACTAAAAGTATATATTTCATCGCAGAGATCATTCGCTGTCTTTTCTCTATCATAGCGTTGCCACCTCCGCCATCTTTTCTGCCCAGATTGGATAGAAATTCGCCTTAAAATGAATTCCATCTTCTTCATAGTATTCGTCTTCTATAATATCTGAATTATCAATGTATCCGATTTGCTTCTTTTCACACATTGCTTCTAGTTTTTCATTGTAATCTGCGATATTTGCAAGTGCCGGCTCCTTCTCTACTGCACTCTCCTGCACCGGAAAAACAGCATTCACAAAAATATGCGCATCCGGCATAGCCTTCTGAATCTTCTTGATCACATCTGAATAATCCTTGATAAACTTGTCTACATCTCCGTTTGTCTTCGTCACATCATTCATCCCATATGCCAGAAAAACAATCTGCGGATCCAGTTGTTTTGCCTGCTCGATCTGATCATCCAGTTCGCTGAAATGAATTCCAATTTTCGCAACAACACTTGATGTATTCAGTACATCATACTCTGTAAAGCTCGCCGCAATGGAATCGCCCATCACAACAGCACCGGAAAAGCGTTCCTTCATGCTTCTTGTATCGGATGAATCTCCTGTTCCATCTTTCTTTTCCAACTGATTAATCTTCTGCTCAATCGTCTTCGCATCTGCAGATTCTTTGCCTTTTATATATGCAATTCCTTCACTGGTGTCGACTGGCTTCTTTGTCAGATTGCTAACACCCTGCACTGCCAGGAGTATCACTGTGATGACCAGCGCACATCCGACCCCGATCCGGATTCCCAGTTTTTGCTTTCTTTTTATTGTTTTCTTCATATATCTATATTCTTTCTGTTTTTTATATACTGTATAGAATCCCATACTGTTTTAATAGTACATTTTTTAGCAATAAAAGTCAACAAATCTGCGCTTGTATCTCGCCATTCCTTTTAGTACAATGATAGGTAGACGATTAAGAACTTAAACAGCTGCGGAGGTATCTGATTTCTATGATTTCACTGACTTTAACAAATGTAAAAAACTTCATGTCTCACCTTCTGTTAAAAGAGACATTTGACAATTTCTCTTTTATTGAAGGAGAGATTATTACGTTTAATACCTTTCGGATTGACGGGTATATACAGAAAGATTTCTTTGATTCCGAAGAAGAGATTCCGGAATATTCTCTTTGGAAAAATCTGCGTGAATTTTGTTTTTCCTTAATTAAGGGAAAGAAAACACCGCTCGGTTTTCATTTTGTCTTCAGCCTGAATTCAAAGAATATTTCCCGTCTGATTGAACAGAAAGAACTGGGACTTAATCCTGCTGACGTGCAGGGACTCTATTTGAATATACGTTACGATGGAACTCATCTCACCTGCGTGACAGGAACTTCCTTCAAGAGTTTTATGATGGATAAGACCCTGGAACGCGAATGGGATGAGATGGTAAAGAAGTTCTTTTTAAAAAAAGAGATTGCATTTGAGTTGATGTAAATTTAAAAATCCATTAGCAATGTGTGCCGCAAGGCGCACATAATAACAGCCGCCTCACGGTCAAATAATCGTGAAGCGGCTGAACTTATTACTGCCAATGATGAGAAACTCATGGAACATGTTTCTCATCATTTTACTTTATTATTTTGTCAGAAGCATCATGATATCATTGCTTCTCTTAACAAATGCTGTCATCTCTTCCGGACTTAACGGCTTATGAGCAAGCATTGCAAGATCATACAGCTGTTTGCAGATGATTGACACGTTCTTGCTGTCCTTATTTGCTACAAGGAACTGAACCAGCGGATGGTTGGCGTTAAGAACCAGTGTTGCCTGGCTTCCGAACATGGATGCATCCATGCCGCCCATACCATACATCTTCATCATCTCCTGCATTCTTCTGTTTTCCTCAGAAAGAACTGCCATAGATGCTACATTCTCATCTTTGAGCTTTTCAACTTTGACATCAAGCTTCTCATTGCCAAGCTCTTTGCGGAAGATTTCAACAAGGCTGTCTGTTGTCTTCTGGAATTCTTCCTTCTCATCTTCTGCAACTTCGTCTTTCAAAGAATCATGTACATCTGCATCAATTCTCAAGAACTGAACTTCCTGATGTTTCTGCTCAAGGTATGTGATAAATGCAGAATCAATGTTGTGTGTCAGAATGATCGCATCCTGTCCCTGGGCCTTGAACATGTTGATGTACTGGCTCTGCTGTACTTCATCTGTTACATAGAAGATTCTTGTCTTCTCTTCTTCCTTCGCATCTGCGTCCTTAGACTCTTCTGCGTCTGTTTTTGTTTCTTCTTCCTTAGTTTCCTCTGTCTTGGCTGCGTCAGCTTCTTCGCCTTTGGCTTCTTTGATGATATCTTCGAGAGTCATGTATTTATGATCAAGATTCTTGTAAAGCATAGAATTCTTCATCTTCTCACCGAATTTCTCATCCTTCAGGCAGCCGAACTTAATGAATGGGCTGATGTCATCCCAGTATTTCTCATAATTCTCACGGTCTGTCTTGAACATTCCGTTCAGCTTGTCAGCAACCTTCTTAGAAATGTAATCAGCAACTTTATTTACAAATCCGTCGTTCTGCAGTGCGCTACGTGATACGTTCAGCGGCAGATCTGGACAGTCGATCACTCCCTTAAGTACCATAAGGAACTCTGGGATTACTTCTTTAATATTATCTGCGATAAATACCTGGTTATTGTAAAGTTTAATCTTTCCTTCGATGGAATCATACTCTGTATTGATCTTCGGGAAGTAAAGGATTCCCTTTAAGTTAAACGGATAATCCATGTTCAGGTGGATCCAGAACAGTGGCTCTTTGTAATCCATGAACACCTTGCGGTAAAAGTCAATATAGTCATCCTTTGTACACTCACTTGGATTCTTTGTCCAAAGCGGGTGTGTATCACTGATAGATACCGGACGTCTTACGATCTTCGCTTTCTTCTTCGGCTCTCCTTCTTCGCCTTCCTTTGGCTCTTCTGTGATGTGCTCTACAACAGTATCTGTGTCAAGAACATCATCCTCATCGATTGTGTCATACTCAGGCTCTGCATTTGCCTTGGAAAGGAAGATCTCTGTTGGCATGAAAGAGCAATATCTCTCAAGTACTTCTCTTGCACGGTATTCATTTGCAAACTCAAGGCTGTCCTCATTCAGATACAGTGTGATCTCTGTTCCGACTGTTGTCTTATTTCCTTCCTGCATCTCATACTCAGTGCCGCCTTCGCTTGCCCAGTGTACCGGTTTCGCACCTTCTTTATAGGAAAGAGTATCAATCTGAACTTCGTCAGCTACCATGAATGCTGAGTAGAATCCAAGACCGAAGTGTCCAATCATCTCATCTTCTGTTGTCTTGTCTTTATATTTCTCAAGAAACTGTGTCGCACCTGAAAATGCGATCTGAGTGATATACTCCTCTACTTCTTCTGCTGTCATACCAAGTCCGTTATCGATAAACTTCATTGTCTTCTCTTCTGGATTGACAATTACTTCAATCTTCGGTTTGTATCCTTCCGGAAGCTCATATTCTCCCATCATATCCAGCTTTTTCAGCTTAGTGATCGCATCACATCCGTTGGATACGAGTTCACGTACAAAGATATCATGATCGGAATAAACCCATTTCTTGATAATAGGAAAAATGTTTTCGCTGTCAATTGATAAAGTACCTTTTTTAACTGCCATTTTACTGCACTCCTTTTTATTTATAATCTATCCGTAACTGCTCAGTTACGTTTCTTTTAATATCGGCTGTCAATCAGCTTTTTCGCTGATATCGATAGTATATTTGCCTGCCTAATGGACATTCTAGTACAGCAAAATTTAAAAGTCAATAGAAAATTAGCACTCCTTTCAAAAGAGTGCTAATAATTTCGTTAAAAGTATAAAGTTTTTATGAACTATACTGTTTCCGGCTCCGGATAATCCTCTCCAAATGTCTCAACAGTAACTTTCTTCATTACCTGTTTCTCAAGCGGGCGGTCGCTGTAGTCTGTTGCTGTCTCAGCAATCTTGTTCACTACATCCATTCCTTCTGTGATCTTACCAAATGCAGCATAAGCTCCGTCAAGATGTGGTGCTTTCTTGTGCATGATAAAGAACTGGCTTCCTGCTGAATCCGGGTGCATTGCACGTGCCATGGAGAGAACTCCTGCGTCATGTGCAAGGTTGTTCGCCACACCATTCTGTGCAAACTCTCCTTTGATTGAATATCCAGGACCACCGATTCCTGTTCCTTCCGGATCTCCTCCCTGGATCATGAATCCACTGATTACGCGGTGGAAGATCAATCCGTCATAGAATCCTTTCTTTACAAGGGACACAAAGTTGTTCACTGTATTCGGTGCTACTTCCGGATACAGCTCTGCTTTCATAATATCACCATTTTCCATCTCAAATGTAACTACTGGATTTGCCATTTTCATTTCCTCTTTTCTTTTTCTCAGGTTTTCTGTAAAAGCAATAAGATAATTCGCTTTTACAGATGCACTCTAGTGATATTGTAGCGAATCTGCTTTAAAACTGCAAGCTGTATAGGGATTTTTTCTTTAACGCATCTGATTATAAATAAATGCACACCAAAAATCTGAAAAACATACAGCCTCTTTGTCCCCTGTATCATCGTGTTTCCATGCTACAAGACAATGGTAGGAACTCCAGCACCACGCATCTCTGGTAAATCCGCCGTCTACCCGTTCCAGCTCTTCCTCGTTTAATTCTTTAGAAGCTATCTGATACAAACAGCAAAGATTCCTTCGTTAGACTTTGATGTTCTTAAATCTGCCTGCTGCGGCTTTGTCGCAACACCTTTCAGGCTTTCCCAATTTACAAGATCTTTACTTCTGGAAATGGCAATTATAGTCTCAATATCTGGATGATATTCTCACATCACAGGAACTTGCATTACTCAATTCCTGCAATTTTTAACAGTTCTTCAAAGTTCTGGATCTTATAGTCTGATTTTTCATATCCTGCTGCATCTCCGATACCAACTGCCTCCATGCCTGCTGCCTTTGCTGCATCAATTCCTGCATAAGCATCCTCTACAACAACACAGTCTTCCGGTTTTTCTCCAAGAAATTCTGCTGCTTTCAGGAATACTTCCGGATGTGGTTTGGAATGTGTGATATTGTTTCCATCTGAAATTTCATCAAATGTATCTAGCAATTCTACTTTCTCAAGAATAAATTTTGCATTTTTACTGGAAGAACCAAGTGCCAGCTTGAACCCTGCCTTGTGGAGCTTTTTCAATGTATTGCGCACCTGATCTGTTACATCATCTCTTGTCATTGTCTTGAGAAGTTCTCTATAAGTATTGTTCTTCTCTTCCATCAGCTCTGCTTTCTTTTCTGCTGAAAGTGGTTCTCCCTCGTATCTTTCAAGAATAATCTCCAGGCTGTCTGCACGGCTTACTCCACGGAGTCTGTTATTGATCTTCTCATCAAAGTAGATTCCCATCTCATCTGCCATCTTCTTCCATGCCTGATAATGGAATTTATCTGTAAATACGATTACCCCGTCAAGGTCAAAAATAAATGCCTTCATTTTCTTTATCTCCTTCATTTAAAATCATACACTGCACATTTTCAGTTCTTATAACTCTATTTTAATGTACTGTATATAACTTCTCCATGTAGGTTCTTTAGAAAAATCCGGCATTTTTTTATATTTTCTATTTGTTATTTAATTCATCCAGCTTTGTGGGAGTTACGCAATAATTATACTTCAACCGTAAGATCAGATATCTCCCCAATTGCCGTCTCAAGTGCAGCCGGATCAAATGGAAGAAATCCTATATGTGACAGTTCTTCTAATGAATTAGATCCCATCTCAGGATCCCCGGATGCTGCGATTCCTGCAAGTGCCGGTGTATATTTTCCAAGAATTCCCATTGCCTGTCCGTTTTTTGCAATTCTTGCAAGAGTTGTATGTCTTCCATAAGGTTTCCTCAGATCCTTTTCCGGCTGATATATGAAGTCATAATTTCCTGCTGCCAGTGTCATCACTTCTTTTTCATATCCCGGCAACTTTACTTCTGCTTCACAGTTAAACGGTATTTCAATATGGACACGGAATTTTCCGTCTTTCTCAATCTTCCAGTTGCATACATAACGTCCGCTGACTGAATCATAGCTACATGCGATTTCAGGAATACGGACATCCGGATGTGGTGCGACCACAGCTTTTCGGAATCCTTCCTCTGCCGGTCTGATTCCTGCTGCATAAGCATAAACAAATTCCATAACCGAACCATATGCATAATGGTTCAATGAATTCATTCCGGTATCACTGATCGTACCATCCGGCATCACAGAATTCCAGCGCTCCCATACCGTCGTTGCTCCTAAATTCACACTATAAAGCCAGCTTGGGAATCCTTCTTTTAACAGGAAATCATAAGCAAGTTCATACTTCCCTGCCTCTGCAAGTACGGTACAGAGAAGCGGTGCGCCAACGAATCCGCACTTGATCTGATACATATCCTGTTTTAATCTTCCTTTAAATTGCTCTACAATACGGCTGCGATCACGATATACCTGGAACTTCAATGCAATCACATAAGCTGCCTGCGTATCGATTGCAAGTCTTCCTGAAGGTGTAAAGAATTCATTTAATACGGCTTCTTTGATTTTCTCTTCCAACTCCAGGTAATGAGCTGCATCCTCTGCCTTATTCAGACGTTCTGCCATCTGACGTACGATCTGTGCTGAACGGTAATAGTAAACAGAAGAAACAAATGTATCGTTTGTGCTTCCTTTAAAGCTTGTCGGTGTCGGTCCGTCCAATGCAAGCCAGTCGCCGAATGTATCAAGGAAATCAAAGAGATAAGTCTTCTCTCCTCTTGCCGCATCTCCACGGTCGATAAAGTCTACCCAGTCTTTCATCAGTGGATAACAATATTCCATCTCTTCCGTATTTCCATAATAAGTATACAGTGTATTTGGTAAAAATGTTGCAATATCTCCCCATACACTTCCGGATTTCTCTGTATGCCCGATATTCGGCAGGAAGTTCGGCATACCGCCGTCTAACATCTTCTGCTCATCCCGAAGATCTTTTGCGAATTTATGGAAGAATGCCCTTGTGTCCATATGATAACTTGCTGTCGGGGCAAATACCTGGGCATCTCCTGTCCATCCAAGACGTTCACTTCTCTGTGGACAATCTGTCGGCATATCAATAAAGTTTGACTTTTCTCCCCAGACTGTATTCTGATAGAGGCGGTTGATTTTCTCATTTGAAGTTTCAACCAGACCTGTCCTGCGAAGATCAGAATAAATCACTTTTCCAACGAAATTCTCTTTCTCCAGTTCTCCCGGCCAGCCTGTTACACGGACATAGCGGAATCCGAAGAACGTAAAGTGTGGACGGACAATCTCTTCTCTTCCATCAGAAATATAGACAAACTGTGATTTTGCATCACGGTAATTTTTATTATAGAAATTTCCCTGCTGTAAGATTTCGCCAAAATCAAGAATAATCTTCGTTCCTTTCGGGAAGTTTGCTTTAAACTCAACAAATCCTGCAAAGTTCTGTCCCATATCCAGTACAATTTCTTCTGCCGGTGTATAGATGATTTCCTTTACCTGGACTGTCTCTTTCTCAATCACCGGAAGGCTCAGACGATCCTGCAATTTTTCTACTGAAAGGTTTCTTGTTCCATCCTGTTCTTCCGGATTTTCTAATACTTCAACCTGTTTCTTTGCATTTTCTTTTCCGTCCCAGAGCTGATGATTCAGAATCTCTCCAAGATAAATTCCCGAATCCTCGATATCGGATCCATAGTATTCCCAGCTGTCATTCGTTGCAACAACTTCCACTGTTCCATCCTCATATTCCAGATGAAGTTCACCGATCGCCGCCATTCTGTCTCCAAAATTCTTGTCTTTCATTCCAAGACCGAAAGTACCCATGTACCATCCTTTTCCAAGAAGAATGGAAAGTGTGTATTCTTTTTCTTCTTCCAACGATTTTTCTATTGGAAATGTCAGAACCTGAATTCCTGATTCATAATCGTTAATATATGGTGCAAGATATTCCTCTCCTAATTTCTTTCCATCCAGATATGTTTCGAACATTCCTACACCTGTCAGGTACAGTCTTGCACGCTTAACTGCTTTTTCTATTGCAAATGTCTTCTCTAATACAGGATGAAAGGTATCTTCTTTCGCTGGTGAAATCCATTTTCCAATCCACGGTTCCTCCATCTTTCCTGTCTCAAACAGAGCAGTTTCACTTGTTGCGCATTCTCCTCCATCTGTGAAAACAGTTACCCGATAGTAGTAAGTTGTACGTGGTTTTAATTCCACTTCCAGCTTCTCACCATTCTGTTTCAGGTCTGCAGCTTCTTTTTTATATAAAATATCTGAGAAATCTTCTGAGTCACTGACTTCGATTATTGCGTTAATCTGTTTCTTTCCTTTTGCTTCTTCCACATTCCATGAACAAAGCAGATAATCATATGCAAATCCAACCGGGTTCTCAATTCCATTGATTCTTACATTTGTAATCTTCAAATTATTTTTCCTCCTGTTATCTGATATTTAGGAGCAAAATTCCCCTAACATCCTTATACTTATGATTTATTATATGTGCTTCTGATTTTTTTCGCTATGTAGTATTTTGCTATCTATCCGACATATTTTCGCATATTTATTTGTGCAATTCACGTTTTTTCGTTATTTTTCTTCTACTCTTGATATTTTTTTCGATATTTCAAAGGAGAAATTCCATGATAAGCAGTGAACACGCGATAAAAATGGTCTTCACTATTGTATCCTATTTTTTCTGATATTTCTTCCATTGAAAGCTCTGTATCAAGCAAATACCGAACAGACTCTCTCATTTTTATTTCTCTTACAAGTGTAATAAAATTTTTGTCCGAATACTCTTTGATAACTTTCGATAAATATGGTATTGAATAGTGAAACACTTCCGATAACCGCTGCAAAGTAACTGTGGTATAATGATTTTGAATATATCTCAAAATTGGTGCATAATCGATTCCTGATTGATAACTTGAAAACTGACTATAGGCCTTATAATTTCTCAAGATGCATGAAAAAAGCAGATGCAGCCAATGTGCAAGATTTTGATCTGTATATTTATCATAATAAAAATTTTCCAGGAATAATCGTTTCATGTAATCTTTAATTTCAAGTGAATCCTTCGTTTGAAACAAAAGGTAATTCGGTTCACTTTCTTTGTCCAAAATCTGCTTGAAAAATTCTGATAAAATATTATCTTCTGGAAGAAGTGGAAAAAACATCTTATTAAACACCTTTTCTTTGATCAGAACCGGAAATACTTGTGCCTCTTTTGACTGAAGAACTATATTATGACTTATATAGGGAGAAATAATACAAAAATCTCCCTCTTGCAGCATTCTTTTTTCATCTAAAAAACTAAATTCACACCTTCCCTTAAATACATAATCTATCTCAAAGCAATCATGAATATGTACAAAATTAGACGTTCCCCAAAATTGATTGATTACTGTCATATTAGATGACACTGGAACCACATCAAACGTCTGAGAAGCCGTAATAATTTTATCTGGAAATTTAATATAAAGCTTGCGAATCTCTTTCAGAAACTCTTCGTCACTTAACTGTGCGATTCTTCCCAATTTTGGAAGTTCCGGTGTCTCTGCTTTATATTTATGATCTTTATACAGACTCCTCAAAATTTCAGGAAAGTCAGGTGTCATATCATTGTTCTGATGAAACTCCGCAATTCGATTCTGAATATCTCCAATTGTAATATAAAAATTCATCCACACTACCTCCTTTATCGAATTCGATTATATGATAGAAACTTTTTCTTGTAAACAAAAATTATACGGTTTTTGTTATAATAGTATGTAAATTAAAGATTTATTTTTTTTCTTATGTTAAAAAATGTCGAAATTAAGAAAATACATGTTATTTTTTTACAAGGTCATTTTCTTCCAATACTGCTAACATAATGCTCATAAAATAAAAAAGGAGCTAAAGAAATGAAAGAAACAAAGACAAACCGTTTGAGTTGGAAAGAGACGATTTCCTTTTCAGGCGGAGAACTGGGAACAAATTTATTATTTGCAGTAACAAGTGCCTATCTCTTAGTTTACTACACTAATTATGCACATGTTAATGCAGCAATCGTCGGAACTATCATGTTGATTTCCAAATTTTTTGATGCTGTATCTGATATTATGATGGGGCATATTGAAGAAAAATTTGCCAAACCTGGAGCTAAAGCAAGACCGTGGATCAAACGAATGGTGATTCCTTATGCTCTATCAGCTATCATACTCTTTGCCGTTCCGAATTTCACAAGTACTGTAGCTCAGGCAATTTATGTATTTATCACTTACAATCTGTTCTGTACGATTTACACAATGATTGTGATACCTTACAACTCTCTCCAAGCCTTGATTACACAGAATGAAAAAGACCGTGAAATGACCGGCGTCCTTCGTTCCGTTTTCTCAACGATTGCTTCTACTATTGTAAATTCATTTACAATGATTTTTATTGAAGCTGCCGGAAACACAAAGAAGAGCTGGCTCATTGTAGTCAGTACTTACGCTGCGATTGCACTGGTTGTCTACCTGTTTTGTTACAAAAATACAACAGAACGAGTTGTCCAGGCAGGAACGAATAATCAGTATTCTGAAAAATTAAGTTTCAGAGAAAATTTAAAATACGTCATACAGAATAAATATTGGTGGATTCTTACTATTAACGGTATTATTTCCTGTGCTGTCATTGCACTCAACATGGGGTCTATGTACTACTATTTAGCATATGTATGTGGAAAACCACAGGCTGTTGCTATTGTTGGAATGATTCTCTCAATGCCAATGCTTTTTCTGATTCCACTCTCTAAGCCACTTGTTGCAAAAATAGGTATGAAAAATGGTCTGGTTGCCGGAGTTCTGATTATGTCTTTAGGACGTGTGGTTGTTGGATTCGGAGGAAGTTCATCATTAACTGCAATTTACATTGGTTCCATTATTTTTTCTCTTGGTTGCAGTACACAGTGGTGTTCTTATCCACTTCTCTGTAACACAGTAGAATATGGTGAATGGAAAAATGGACATCGTCAAGAAGGGATGATCATGTCAGCTAACAGTTTCGGTTCTAAATGTGGTACTGCACTTGGAACAGCTATCTGTGGATGGATTTTACAGCTATCCGGCTACAATGGAGCAGTTCAGGCACAGTCATCCTCTGCTTTGACTGGTATTACAATTGTATACGTTGTTTTACCTGTTGTTTTAAATATTTTTAGTGCAATTATTTTAAGTTTTTATAAACTTGAAAAAGAATATCCATCTATCATTCAGGAATTACGTAATAGAAAGCAAGAAATTTAAGGAGATTATAATGGGAAATAAAGCATTTTATCCAGGACAGACCTGGCTTGATACCGAAGGAAAAAGAATCCAGGCGCATGGCGGTTCTGTCATATATGTTGATGGCATTTATTATTGGTATGGAGAAAACAAAGAAAAAACTGACGGAAAGAATGGAATTTGGCATTGGGGAGTAAAATGCTATAAATCAACAGATTTATATAATTGGGAGGATTGTGGAATTATCATTCCTCCCGAACCAGATGATATAAACTCTTCTTTACATCCTACAAAATGTGTCGACCGTCCGCATATTATCTATAATAAGCAGACAAAAAAATATGTATGCTGGCTAAAGGTCATGAACACCTATGATATTCAAAGTCAGACTATTTTAACCGCAGATCATATTTTAGGTCCTTATACTAAAGTAAGAGAAGGACTTCGTCCACTTGGAATGAACGGTGGAGATTTTGATTTGGTCGTAGCTCCTGATGGAAAAGCTTACTACTACTTTGAACGTGTACACAGTGAAACAATCTGTGCTGATCTGACCGAAGATTATACCGATGTTACCGGTTATTACACAACACATTTTCCACGTGTACATCCACCATATGTCAGAGAAGCCACTGCACATTTTTATAGAAAAGGGAAACATTACCTGCTCACATCCGGTACAACCGGATATCTTCCAAATCCTTCTGAGATTGCAGTCGCAGATACCTGGCATGGACCATACACGGTACTTGGCAACCCACATGTTGATGACAAGAGTCAGACTTCTTTTCATAGTCAGATTTCCAGTGTATTTAAAGTAGAAGGTAAAAAAGATCTTTACATTGCTTGTGCTGATCGCTGGCTTCCTAATAATATGGATAAAGAATATTCTATTTATCGTGAAATGTTCGAATGTATTTATGGAGATGAAAAGAAAGAATTTGACTTCAGCAGAATGGGCGAAGAAGTTGTACAAAACACTTCTATTGCTAACTATGTATGGCTTCCTCTAAAATTCAGAGAAGATGGAATGGTATTAATTGAATGGAGAGATTCCTGGTCATTAGATGAATTTGAATAATTTCATCATAACGACAAATTGAGAGGGTGGCTGATCAACTAATGATCAGCCACCCTCTCATATCACAGTGCATGATTTTCAGTACAAAGTGTTTTAATAATATTTTAAAATTTCAGGTCTATCTTTCCACAGAACGGATCGATTGGTGATTTTCCTTTGAATTCACTTCTTCCCATCATCTTCTCAACAACTGCATCCATGACATACTCTGAATTACAATATCCGTTAATGTATGTCTTCACCATCGGTGCATCGAGCAGGTGATATGGATTTCCGATACTTACAAATGCAACCGGAAGCTCGTGTACCATCCAAGGCATGTTGTTGCCAAGTCCGAACATCGTGTGCCAGTTCAGACGGGATACTGTCTTATTGGAAGCTGTCTCGATATTCGCAAGATATAATACTAGATCGTAGCGACTCTTGAAGCTCTCTACTGTATCTTCCATAACCTCAAATCCTTCTTTTTCGTAGACAGTTACTTCAAATCCCTCTTTTTCCAATTTTGCTTTAAAATATGCTGTCACACGCTCATTTGACGGGAAATCTCCCATGATTTCAAGGAGAACTCTCTTCTGTTTTTCCGAATTAAGCGGAAACAGGTTCTGTGTATCTTTTACAAGAGTCACGCCCTGGTCTGCACATTCTTTTGCCCATGCATCATGCTTCTCACATTTGAGAATATCAAGTGCTTCCGATCCCGGAACCAAGGTTCCCTCTGCCTTTTTCTGCGGAAGTTTCATCGCTGCTTTTGTCGCAAGAATACGTTTTACTGCTTCCTCGAGTCTCTCATCAGAAAGAATTCTATTCTTGTATCCGTCTGCCATGTACTGCATATCTTCTTCCATATTTCTGTTGAACAGGATGACATCACAGCCATTTTCAATACAAAGCGGTACGGCTTTTTTTCTTTCCTCTGCGCTGCAGAATCCAACCATTGGTGTCGCATCTGTTGTGATCAGCCCATTGAATCCAAGCTTTTCACGGAGGAGATGTTTCATCAGGTTTTTGGATAATGTTGCCGGAATGATTCTCTCACATGGCTTCTTGTCAAAGTATTCTTCGTATGCGGGCATTGCAATATGTGCTGCCATCACAGTCAGAGTACCTGCTTCTATCATTTCTTCATAGATCTTACCGTAAGTCTTGTCCCATTCCTCACAACTTAAGGAGTTCACACTTGTCAGAAGATGCTGGTCACGCTCATCCACACCATCTCCCGGGAAATGTTTTACAGATGTGGCAACGCCTTCTTCCTGTGCTGCTTTAATGTAAGCTTTTCCCATATTGATGACCGTCTGCTGGTCGTTTCCGAATGTACGTACATTTGTGATTGGATTATGATAGTTCTGATCCAGATCTACAACCGGCGCAAAAGACCAGTTTACTCCAACTGCCGCACCTTCACTGCAGCTTACTTTACCAAGCTGATAAGCTTTCTCTGTATCCTGTGTAGCTGCTACGAGCATCTCACGTCCGAAGTAAGTTCCCTCAATGGCAGAACCATTTCCACCGTACTCCAGATTTGACGCTGTCAGAAGCGGGATCTTTGCAGCATCCTGAAGTACTTTATGTGCCTGACGCAGTTCTTCTCCTGGTCCTTCTCTATACAGCATTCCACCGATATGTTTCTCCTGCACCAGTTCTTTCAATTCTTTCTCATCTTTTGTAAATACAATTGGACAGAACAGCTGACCCAGCTTTTCTTCCAGACTCATTCCCTCATAAGTATCTTCTACCCATTTAATTTCATTATCATTTAAATAAAATGGATTTGCTTTATAATCGAACATCTTCTCAAACCTCCGTTTGTCATTCTTATTTTACAATATCATTGTATCGAACAGAACTTTTTTCTTCCATGTAGTATTTTGTTATCAATCCGACGTTTTTTCATACTCTATGCCTTTTCTTGATTTTTCTGTTTTCATCATTATAATGCTGTTATTTCTTGTCAAAGATCTCTTCCATCTGCTACAATAAGAATTGTTGATTTCTAATTTTATTGTTCTATACAATCCACGCTTATTTTAGGAGAATTTTATGGCTTATTATATGACCTATGGTGAGTTTCAGGCGCATATGAAAGATTATTACCAGCGCACCGGGAACCGCCTGCAGTTTCCGGAAATGACGGAATATTTATATAACAAAGGGTTTCTTTACGATTCCATTCCCGCTCCCGATCTGACAGACGATTATGATTCTATGAGTGATGAAGAGTTTGAGAAGGTTGTCGATTCCCTTCCTCTATCCCTCACTTTGTATGACGGTGCTCCGCTTGCCCCTACGGTAGAAGAAGCTGATTTAATTCCAAATGCAAGAGATGTATTTGTCATCCGTCATCCAAGATATACTCGCCCGAATCTTCATCGACATAATTATTTTGAAATCAATTATGTTTCCAGAGGAAAAGGAACCTTTATTTTTAAAGAAGAAGAACATATCATGCAAGATGGTGAATTATGTATTATTGCTCCGAATTCTAAACACGATTTTTACATTGATGATGATTCTACAATTTTTACAATCTGTATACGAAAGAGCACTTTCGAGACAACTTTCTTCTCACTGATGTCCAGAAAAGATCTGTTATCCTACTTTTTCCGTACCATTCTGCAGGGAGACGGTCATGCGAACTATCTGATATTTTTTACTAACAGTAACCGGACATTAAAAAAATATATCCGCAATATGATGATTGAGTGCAGCAAAAAGGATATGTACAGTAACACCTGTTGTATCAGCTATGTTTACCTAATGTTCTCTGCTTTATTACGGAACTACAGTCAGACTATCCAGTTCTACAATCATGAAATGGGATCTGACTTTTCACAGGTACTACAATATATCCAGCATAATTATCAGACATTGACATTATCTTCTCTTGCTGAACTTTTCCATTACAGTGAACCGTATCTTTGCACTCTGATCAAGCAGAACACCGGGCTCACCTTTACCCAACTGATCAAGAAGCTTCGTCTGGCCGATGCAACGAACTATCTTCTGAACACATCCATGAAGGTCAGTGAGATTGCAGAACAGATTGGATATAATTCTGCTGATCATTTCTCCAGAGTGTTCCGTTCTGCCTATAAAATGTCACCGTTGGAATACCGGAAACAACACAAAAACGAAGAACCGGAGTTTGTTCCATTTGCAATGAAATAAAAACAGTCTTAAAAATGCAAGCATTTTTAAGACTGTTTTTGAAATTTTATTTGGCGGATACGCCTCACCAACGAAATACGAAGCATTTTGGTGGTTGGCTCTGAACAGTTACAACTATTTGATATATACATTCGTATAGTAGTTCATAACAAGAAGATCCATAATAACTAATGCTGCATATTTTCCAACATCATTTCTATTAAATTCTCCACATTTTAATATGTAATCCGCATTATTCCAATAAGGGCTACCCTCATTTTGCGTAATGACCAGTTGTCTACATCTACTGCACTTCATCGCATTCCAGATTCCATCATATCGTGCAGGATAGCTTCCTCCTATTGAACATATAATTGCTAAATCTTCCTTTTCCAAAGTACGTACACTCTCCAGCTGCATATCATAATCTACAAACTGTTCTACATACTTTCCCATCATCATCATTTTACTTTGAAAATAATGTCCAATATCGCACAGAAAATGGTGAGAAAGAAAAACAATTCTTCTTGCCTCCTGCAAGCTCTTTATAATCTCCGGTAACTTTTCCTGGTTTTGAGAATCGAATGCTTTTTTTATATTAGAATGAATGTCTTGACAGTATCGTTCGATCGCCTCTTTTGAATTTTCATGCATTTGTTTCTGAAATTGTTTTGTATAATCCTCACCCATATCAAATTTCTGTTCCAGTGCATCTCGAAATTCACTGAAATCATTAAAGCCTAAAAAATGGCAGTATCTTGTAATCGCTGATTTTGATACAAAACATAACTCTGCCATCTCACTTAAAGTCATTTTTTCTAATTTATCATAATGATTTAACATTGAGGCAGCAATCTGATAATTTGTATCATGAACTAATGCTGTGTTCACATACGAAAGTAATTTGTCAGCAATAGAGCCCATTGTTTTTACATCACTCATATGCTACTCCTTTTATTTTTTTTCATTTTAACATATATAATTTTTTGTTACAATGAGCTCTTTTTCTTTTATAGTTTATTTTCTTCTGCGATTCACTTACTTTCAGTTAATTCCTCTTTACTAAAACCAAACAGATACGTAAATACTGCTGCTACAAGCATAGATAAAATACAAGACACTACTCCATTTATAATGTTCATCTTGGATCCACCAACAAATCCAAGCAAAGAAAGGAAATTTGCATTTGTCATTATATATATAGTAACGCTGGTAATACTTGCATAAACGCCCCCGACAAAAGCCCCCAGAATCATTGTTCCAAAACATCTCTTATGGTTAAAGCATAATCCATATAATGTTGGCTCTGTAATACCACCTACAATTCCCGAAACTAAGAAACCAAAGCTTGCTCCTTTTTCTTTCTTCCCTTTTAAACGGAGTGTTGCTCCCAAAGCAACGCCAAATACTGCCCATGTCGCAAATGTTCCGCATAATGCTGCTCCAGACATCTGTCCTGTCTCGAAAAAACTTGCAAGCATTGGCATCATAAGCGCCAGATGCATACCCGTCATAACAAGAAATTCCCATAATGCTGCAAGAACTCCAAGTCCAATAAATCCTGTCTTCTCGCTAAACAGTAACAATCCGTTGCTGATTAAATTACCAATGTTAACTCCAAGCGGAGCAATAAGACTCAAGGCAAGTGGTGTAGAAATCAATATTGTCAAAATTGGAGTGGCTATTGTTGTGACAACATCCGGCATCCATTTATTAAAAAATTTGTATATCATGCTCATAACAAAAACGCTTAGCATTGCCGGTACTGCTGTCTGACTATAATCTGTTAACGTCACTGGAATACCCAAAATTGTAAATCCATTTCCTGCATCCATCAGACTCATGAATTCCGGTGCTATCAAAATAGCTCCCATATATGCTCCTAACATTGGTTCTGCACCCAGATTTTTTGCGCCGTTATATCCAATTAATATTGGCATAAAATAGAATCCTGCCTGATAAATAAAATGTAGTAAAACATACGTATTGCTATCTTGTGTATACAGTCCAAGCATATCTGGACCACAAATGACATTAATTGCATTGGTAAGACCTGCTGCCAAAAGAACTGGTATCAGGGGTGTCATGCATCCTGCCATATAATTTAACATTCTCTTTCCAACTGTTTTCCATGAGATTTTTTTCTTATTTTTTTCTTCTTTTCCAGCTTCACTTGTTTCAGAAATTGAATTTAATTCTCCTTGCTTACATACAGCTTCATACACTTTTGCAACACTCGGCCCGATAATTATCTGAAACTGTGTTTCTGTTCTGTTGACTCCGATCACTCCATCAATGTTTTTTATCTCATCATCTACTGGAATTTTATCATCTTTCAATGATAATCTGAGACGTGTCATACAATGTGTCGCTGCTTTTATATTTTCCGTTCCACCAACAGCTTTTAAAATACTTTTCGCCATCTGCTCATTTTTATCCATTTTGCTTTCCTCTTATACTTTCTTTTGTAAGTCCATTATTTCTAATAACTTCCTTATACCAATAAAAACTGTCTTTCTTAATTCTTGCGCACTGTTTTGGATCTGTTTCCGTTCGATCCACATATACTAATCCATATCTCTTCTGAAATCCCTGATGACTGGATACAACATCAATAAAACTCCATGGACAGTATCCCAATACCGGTATTCCCTCATCAATCATAATTTTCAGTTGCTCAATATGTTTTTTGAGGTAATCGATTCTATATTCATCATGAATCGTTCCGTCTTTTTCCACTTTATCACTATAGGCCATTCCATTCTCTGTAACAATCATTGGCAACCTATATCGATGATAAATTTTCTGCATACCAATATGTAATCCTACCGGATCAATCCCTTTATCCATCCACTCTGTCTTTTTAAGATAGTCATTTTCACAAATATCAAAATCATCTGAAATCCAAAACGGTGGCTGTTGATAATTGACTGCTCCTTTTTTTTCTTCAACACAAATACTAAAATAGTAATTTACACCTATAAAATCCGGTTTTGATTTTTTTAATTCCACTTCATCATCCGGTTTTGTTTTTGGGAACATTTTACTTTTTTTCAGATAACTTTTCACATACGGAGGATATTCCCCTCTCACACTCAGATCCAACAGATAAAATTCCATTAACTCCTGCGCTTTTTCAGCCGCCAGAACATGCTCTGGCTTGCAAGTCTTTGGATAAACAACCTGTATCGCACATACCGGTCCTATCTTTGCCTCTGGATCTATTTCTCTAAGTCTTGAGATTGCCTTGTGCTCTGCCAGTGAAACATGATAGCTCATCTGATACATATTTTTTAGTCTTTTTCTTGGATCAGGTTCTTTATCTCCTGTAAGCATCCCTGCCGCAGTGGCAATTAACTGCTCATTTACTGTAACCCAACGCTTTACTCTCCCCTTGAAATGCTCAAAACAGATTTCTGCATAATGTACATAATCCTCAATCATACGCCTGTCAAGCCACCCACCATACGCATCTACTAAAGCCTGTGGACATTCAAAATGATACAGTGTTACAAAAGGTTCAATTCCCTTTTCTAACAAATAATCAATCAATTGGTCATAAAATTTCAGTCCTTCTTTATTCGGTCTGCCTGTTGCATCTGGCATAATACGACTCCACGAGAATCCCATTCTGTAAATTTTCATTCCCATTTCTGCCATCAGATCCACATCTTCCTTCCAATGATGATAATGATCTGAAGCAATTTTGTTATCTGCAATATCAGGATTTCCTGTTCCTATATCTGTTGTTGCAGGCCCTTTTCCTCCTTCATCAAAGCCTCCTTCAATCTGGAAAGCACTCGTAGATGCTCCCCACAAAAATCCCTTCGGGAATTGTGTCTTTGTCATAATATCTCCTATCATTTTAAATCACTATAAGTTACCAGACGTAAATCTTGTTGCTCCAACCAGTTCTTCACTTTACTGTTGCTGAGCATTTCAGTCTCTACTGCACGGATCATTGTCATGCTCGAGTTTTTTAGCAGATAATCATCAATATATCCTGGATGAAAAACAAGCATATCGCATCCATCCTCATGAAGATTTAGAACTGCATCCTGTACAGCTGTAAATGGATTTTTTTCATACTCCGCAAAATCTTTTGGAATATAGCAATAAATCTTTGTATTACGGAACATAACATAATCACTGGTTTCTTTCGGCATTTCCAAATATGGTAAATTATATCTCTCAGCCACAATCTTTAAGCCTTTGAAAAAATTATCACTCGCAACTGCATGACCTTCAAAATATTCTGGTCTTTTTCCTGTTAATTCAATAAATTTTTTGTATTGTGCTTCGATTTCCATTACTACTTCATCTAAGTTTACAAAATCAATCCCTTCAGTTTTTGATTTTCTGTACTCCCTAGATGTTTTAAAACATCCATCTTCCTTACATAAAGTGGGAATCAATGCTGGATCTGTTATTGGTTTTCCAACACAAATATTTGTATGCTGTCCAAGGCATACATTTTCTTTTTTTAATAATTTCAATCCATCCATCGCAGTTGGCATATTAGTCATAACTCCAACAGATTTCACAACACCTTTATTTACTGCTTTTGCAATACCATAATTCACACCATCACTGTATCCAAGATCATCTGCTCTGATTAATAATTGTTTCATTAAATTTTCTCACCTCTTCCTTTCTATTTTCCTTATCAAAATCATAACATACCTTCTTTCTTTTTTGGTTTCAGAAAGTACGTCTCTATTTCATATTTTAAAACAAGCTACCAGGATTTATATCTTGGTAGCTTGCTTCTACTTAAAATTTAACTTTGTTACTTATCACTCGCATTGTGCAACCGGATCTCCTTCATTGCCATGTCTTGGACATGTCTGGTACGCACCGCCCGCATGATATTTTTAATTCACATTATGTAATTTAATTATTTATTGATCGTAATAGCTCCTTTCGTTCCATCTTCTGCTTTTACAGTCAGTGTTACTGTCTCTGACGGTTTCTTTAGGATAATCTGTGCACGTCCGCCAAACAGTTCTGTCACACCTTCATTGAAGTTATAATTTGGCTTTGGATTGCCGCTTCCAAATCCAAGCACTTCTGCCTCTCCTTCAACAGCCAGTATGATCTTCTGGTTGTCGTCTGTCACAAGCACCCCATTCTGGTCACACATCTCTACCTGGACATAGATCAGCTCCTGATCAGAACCTTTTAATCCGGCATATTCTTCTTGTTCTACCACAAGTGTTCTCTCTGTTCCTGCCGTCTTAAGCTCATTTCTTCCGATTTCCTGTCCTTTTTCATAGGAAACAGCTGTCAAAGTTCCCGGTTCATACGTTGTCTCGAATAATGTACGGAATCCGGCTTCTTTTCCCGCTGCTTTTTTGCCGAGGGAAGCTCCATTTAACAGAAGTTCTACCTCATCGCCCTGCGTATAGACTTCCACGATGGCCGGTTTTCCTTCCATACCTTCCCAGTTCCAGCTTGCTGTAGAGTCACTGATTACCCAAGGAGTCTTAATCAGGTGTTCTCCATAATGTGTCGGGTTCTGAACAGCAATATATGGAGTCATACTAAGTCCAAAAACTGCTTCTCTGTAATAAGATGCCGGACGGCGGAACCCAGTGATATCAAAATCTCCCGGATATGCAAGCTGTGCCGGGAATCCGGCTCCGAATCCACCTTCGCCCCACTTATATGCAGGGATTCCAACACCGGCCTCACCGATATAATCCCATCCGGTCCATGTAAAGTCACCGATTACATGTGGCAGTTTTTCCACAAGATCCCAGTTTCTCGCAATCTCCGGTGGATAGGTCTCACTTCCTACGATTACACGGTTCGGGTAATTTTCTCCATCTCCCTCATAACGTGCAGTCATATAATTATATCCTGCAATATCTACACCTGCGCATGCTTTTTCCAGTCGATTGCTGATTGCATGATGTACCACGATTTCATCCAGATATCCATCCATCAAAGTCATGAAGTCGTTGACATTTCCATCAATCTTTCCTTCTGCACTTAAATCTGCAACAACATCTGCAACAATCTGATCCACCTGATCCCCCGCTGCAAATACACCGTTGATCGAAGCAAGTGTAAATCTTGTGTCATCTAACTCATGAATCTTGTCACTGAGCTGCTGGCATGTCTGGGCACCCTTGTCGGTTCCAATCTCCGGGATCTCATTTCCTACAGAATAAAGGATCACAGCCGGATGATTGTAATCTTTTCTTACCATCGCTGTCACATCTTTTTCCCACCACTCCTGGAAATACAGACCATAATCATAGTTGGATTTCAGACGGTTCCACATATCAAAAGTCTCATCCATAACGTACATACCAATCTCATCACAGGCACGCAGCATAGCCGGAGCCATCGGATGATGAGACATACGGATTGCATTGAATCCAGCTTCTTTCATTTTCAGAATCTGACGGTACTGTGCATCTTCATAAGTTGCAGCACCAAGAAGTCCACTGTCGTGATGAATACAGCCGCCACGTAAGTTGACTGTCTTTCCGTTCACACAGAGACCACGCTTTGCATCTACAGAGAGCGTACGGATTCCAAAAGTATCTTTTGCTTCATCTAACAGTTTCTTCTCTTCTGTATCTTCGTATACTTTTGTTTCATATGTATACAGACTTGGGGATTCTGCACTCCAAAGGTCTGGATTTTCTACAAGAATACGCTGTTTCACTGTTCTGCTTTCGCTTCCAAACAGAGTAGCATGTGTAACCTCTTTACCTGTTTCTTTTCCCTCGCTGTCACGGATCACTGTCTCCACGACCAGATTCTGTGATGCAGCTGTCTTATTTTCTAATTCTACAGATACCTTTAATGTTGCATAATCCTCATCCGCATTTTCTGTCTTAATCTGTACTCCTTCCGGTATGATGTGTGTCAGTTCAGATTCCAGAAGATACACATCTCTGTATATTCCTGCACCGGAATACCAACGGCTGTTTGTCATTGCCCCGGCACGTACCTGCACACGGATCTCATTGTCTTCCCCTATTTTCAGGAAATCATTCAGCGGTGCGTAGAATGTCGTATATCCGAATGGGCTCTTTGCTGCAATCTGTCCATTCACATAGACAAATGCATTCATGTACACACCTTCAAATTTCAACATTACAGTCTTTTCTCTATACTCATCCGGTGCATGGAGCATTTTTACATAAGTGTATACATCTCCATCACGGAATCCTGTGTTTCCTCCATTTAAGCTGTCTGGATTTGCATGTTTCTCAATCATTGCATCATGTGGCAATGTAATATCTCTTGCCATCTCCGGGATATTCCATACTAATGCAAAAGAATCTTTATCTTCCCAAAATTTCCAATTTTTATTCCATTTTTGTTCTAACATCTACTTTTCCTCCATTTTTACTTGAAAAACATAGCTTCCGGCTTGCAGTGTCTTCGACTCCATCCCTTCCACGCTGAACTCTGCCTGCGCATCAAATGGCACTATTTCCATCCTTCTCCTGTACATACCGTTGGCTGTGTTTCTTCTCCGATATAAAGTTCTGCAATTGCACAGCAGGAATCCAAGAGGATGTTCAATATTATTTACTCTCAACTGACTGATTTTCATATTGTTTTAATTCCTTTTCGTTACACTTCATCATATAGAATTGATTACTTTAAAATAATTGTAAAAAATTCTATACCGGTTGTCCATGTTGTTTCTTTTTGAGAATCCGACATTTTATTAGATGAATCTTACTTTCCACAGTACCGATACCTGACAATGCAATTCACTTTTCCGGCAGAAAAAATACAGCTATCAGAATCTTTCATCTGATAACTGCATTTTCTACTGCCATTTCCTACTGATTTGTACATATTAACTGTAATCATAACCTCATATGGTTGAAATGTACACTTTCCCCTCCATTTTTTAGTCACTTGTGACATTGTTGATTTTCGTGCCTAACGCTATACTAAGTACATAAGTTAAACAAACCAAATTCAACTACCAATTAAAAAACAAAACCAAATTTAGTCAAACAAGTAAAAAGTAATCATTTAAGGAGGCACTTATAATGGCAAGTTTATCTCTTCAGGGAATTCAGAAAATTTATCCTAACGGATTTCACGCAGTAAAAGATTTCAATCTTGAAATCGCTGACAAGGAGTTCATCATCTTCGTAGGACCATCAGGATGTGGTAAATCTACAACACTTCGTATGATCGCTGGTCTGGAGGATATCTCCGGCGGTACATTTAAGATCGACGGAAAAGTAATGAACGATGTAGAGCCAAAGGATCGTGATATCGCAATGGTATTCCAGAACTACGCTCTGTATCCACATATGACAGTATATGATAACATGGCTTTCGGACTGAAACTTCGTAAAGTTCCGAAAGATGAGATTGATAAGAAGGTTCGTGAGGCTGCCAAAATCCTTGATCTTGAGAAACTGCTCGACCGTAAACCGAAGGCCCTTTCCGGTGGACAGAGACAGCGTGTTGCTATGGGACGTGCTATCGTTCGTAATCCTAAAGTATTCCTTATGGATGAGCCACTTTCCAACCTGGATGCTAAACTGAGAGTTCAGATGCGTATCGAGATTTCCAAGCTTCATGAGAATCTGGGTGCTACAATCATCTACGTAACACATGACCAGACAGAGGCTATGACACTTGGAACAAGAATCGTTGTTATGAAAGACGGAGTTGTTCAGCAGGTAGATACACCACAGGCTCTTTACAATACACCATGCAACCTGTTCGTAGCAGGATTCATCGGATCACCTCAGATGAACTTCATGGATGCAAAATGTACAATCAAGGGAAATGATGTTACTCTTACAGTTGGAAAACATGTTCTTAAAGTACCGGCTTCTAAGAAGCAGGCACTGATCGATGGCGGATATGACGGAAAGACAGTTGTTCTTGGTATTCGTCCGGAAGATGTACATGATTCACAGGCGTTCATCAGTAACTCTCCTGACAGCGTAATTGAGTCTACAATCAAAGTTTACGAGCTGCTTGGAGCAGAAGTATTCCTGTACTTTGATCTTGAGGGAACTCAGATGACAGCACGTGTTAACCCACGTACAACACTCAGAACCGGAGATCACGCAGTATTTGCACTTGATATGGAGAAGATTCATCTCTTTGACAAAGACACAGAGTTGACTATTACAAACTAATCCTTTACAATTAAACTAAACACGGAGGGGGCTGTACTTTTCTCGGAAGGTGCAGCCTTTCTTCCATCTATTATTATTTTGTTTTATTTACGGAGAAGTACTAATGGCTAATACATCCGAACTTGAAAAAGGACTCAATGAACTAAAACGTTTAACAGGAATCGCACTTACAGTGACTGCCGAAGACTCTGAACAAGAACAGCTGGCCCTGGAACAGATCCGCTGTCTCTGCCTTGCCTACCGGGAAAAATATAATAAAAATGATTTTCTTATGGGACTGATGACCGGCGGTGTTCCTTCCTATGATGTACAGCAGCGTGCCGCACGTCTTCACATTGCGCCGGAAGAAAATCGAATTCTCTTTTTGATCGAAATGAAGGAACCTGATGAGATTGTAGGAGAGATTCTTAAAAATCTGTTTCCTTCTCAAACAAAAGCTTATATCGTTCCTGTTTCAAAAGAGCGACTGGCTGTATTATATCCATTTCATGAGACAAAGGATTCCAAAGATTCTGCTGATGAATATGCAAGACATCTGGCTCATGCGATTGTTGATACACTGAATGCGGAAGCTCTTGCACATGTTCAGGTTTCTTTTAGTCAGATGATTCCTTCTCTTTTGGAATTATCCGTGGCTTTTCGGGAGGCAAGCCTTGCACTGAAGGTTGGAAAACTCTTCTATCCGGAACAGACTGTCTTTCCATACAATAAACTGGGGATTGGACGCCTGATTTATCAACTTCCTGCTTCTCTGTGCGAAAGCTTTCTCCAGGAAGTTTTCTTAGACGAGATTCCTGACAAGTTGGACGATGAGACGCTCTTGACGATTAACCGTTTTCTTCAGAACAATCTGAACATTGCTGAGACTTCACGCCAGCTCCATATGCACCGCAACACGCTGATCTATCGTCTGGAACAGATTGAAAAGCGTACCGGTCTTGATTTGAGACAGTTTGAAGATGCAATGACATTTAAGATTGCAACAATGGTTATGAACTATCTTCATGCTGAAAAAGGAAAAAATTGCACTGCGGTGTAATTGATATATATTAAATACTATATAAGAAAGGACTTATAACTTATGAATGACGCATTATGTGAACATATTGTAGCCAGAAAGTCAAAACCAATGGATTTTATCATCCGCATTCTTATTATCGTAGTGATCGTTGCGGTCGCAATCGTAGGACTTCCGTTTCTTGGATTTTTTGCATTTGCACTTGCAGCAATTTTGGCTTTACTTGCTTATTATTTTGCATTTCCACTCTTAAATGTGGAGTATGAATATTCCCTTCTGAATCACGATTTGGATATTGATGCAATTTACAGCAAAGAGAAAAGAAAATCCAAAATGAACCTGGATATTCAGAATGCCGAGATTATTGCACCAAAAGGATCTCACCGACTGGACTCTTATCATCCGGAAGCAACTTGCGATTTTTCATCCGGAAATGCAAATGCAAAGATTTTCGCAATCATGATCCCGATCAATCAGAAAATGACTTGTGTTTATATTGAACCTGATGAAAATATGATTGAACATATGAAACAATGGATGGGAATGAAGATGTTCGTAGATTAATATTGAATGTTTATTTCTAACTCAAACAAGTACCACAATCAGCAACTACTAATTGTGGTACTTGTTTTTTCTTTTCTGTCTGGTTGTAAATTACAAATTACAATTACATACGCAAGACATCATAATCTTATTTTTCAACAACATCTGCTATATATTTACATGCGGCAAGTGCGGCTACTGCACCGTCCGCTGCCGCTGTTGTAAGCTGACGTACTTCTTTTGTCCGGCAGTCTCCTGCTGCATAGATTCCCGCTTCTGACGTCTTGCAATCTTCTCCGGCAACAATAAATCCACCCTCATCTAACTGAACAACATCAGCAAATTTTTCATTCTGTGCAATCTGTCCGACAGCTACGAAAATTCCGGAAACAGAAAGTTCTGATTCTTCTCCTGTTACTTTATTCAAAACCCGCAGACTTTCTACCATCTGCTCTCCACAGATTTCCTGAACAGTTGTATTTAAGATAAACTCTACATTTTCTTTCTCTTGCAGACGTTTGACAATCTGATTTTCTCCCCGGAATTCGTCTCTTCTGTGAATCAGATAAACTTTACTACAGTAATTTGACAGAAATTCTGCATCCTGGAGTGCTGTACTTCCACCTCCGACAACTGCAACTTCTCTTCCCCGGAAAAACATTCCATCACAAGTTGCGCAGTATGAAACTCCTGCACCTGTCAGACGTTCCTCTCCCGGAACTCCAAGATGGCGGTGTGTCACACCCGTGGCAAGAATAATGCTTTTACATTCATATTCTTTTTCCGTTGTTACAATCACTTTATAATCCGCTTCTTCACGGATACCTGTCACCTGCTCCATTATGGTCTGTGCCCCCAGCTTTACTGCCTGATCCATCAGATTCATAGAGAATTCACTGCCACTCACACTTGCAATTCCTGGATAATTTTCCACATTCGGAGAAGATGTGATCTGTCCGCCGAAGGTTGTTCCCTCGAAGAGTATGGTCTGCTTTCCTGCACGCTGGCCATAGATAGCCGCAGTCATCCCTGCAGTTCCGCCACCAATGATTCCAATATCATAAATCCCCATATTTTTTCCTTTCCCAACAAACTGTTTCTACATTTTCTGATTGCTGTAATTCATTTTTCATTTACGCTAAACTGTAATATGTTTCAATCACTTCTTACATATTTCTGGACATATCTGCACAGACTTTCTCTGCCTCGATCACTGCGCTTCTAAGTCCAAATTTCTCAAGTACACGTACAGCCTCGATGGTTGTTCCTGCCGGTGAGCATACCATATCTTTCAGTTCTCCCGGATGCTTCCCTGTCTCGAGTACCATCTTTGCACTTCCAAGTACTGCCTGTGCTGCGAACTGATATGCCTGTGATCTAGACATTCCCTCAGCTACTGCTCCGTCTGCCATTGCCTCGATCATCATAAAGATATACGCCGGTGAACTTCCGCTGACTGCAACAACCGCATCAATCAAATGTTCCGGCACGATCTCCACTTTACCAAAAGCGCTAAGAAGCTCCAATGCATAATTCTTCTCTTCTTCTGTAACTGCATCATTTGGGCATGCTGCTGTCATTCCCTCTCCTACTAATGCAGGCGTATTCGGCATTGTTCTTACAATCTTAACTTTCTTTCCAAACTGCTCCTCAAGCCATGCGAGAGTCTTACCTGGTGCGATTGTAATAATCAGCTGGTCTTCTCTTACTGCATCTTTGATCTCAGCAATTGTCTGTGCATAGAATTGTGGTTTTACAGAGAGAACTAATACTTCTGCTTTCTGTGTTACTTCTATATTATCTGCTGTCACATGAATTCCATGCTCTTTTTTCGCACGTTCACGTCCAGCTTCCATAATATCTGAACCGATGATCTCTTCCGGGGCAATAATTCCCTTTTTGATGATTCCGCCCATGATTGCTCCTGCCATATTTCCTGTTCCGATAAATCCTAATTTCATGATCTTAAGTCTCCTTTTCTTTTACCATTACTGTTCTAAGAACCGTGTCCAGTAACCTTTTATCTACATGTATCCGTCTCTCACCCAGAATTTTTTCTCATCCTCTAATGGAATTTCTTCTGTGTCCATCCAGTCGATTGTAATAAACTGATTCCTGTTCAGCCCTTTTAGCAGTTCATTGATCAGCCATTCACGTCCCTGAACTTCCATTGTAACGGTTCCATCCCATTCGTTCTGAACCCAGCCAACCAGATTTAGTGAATTCGCCAGATATTTCGCTGTATAGCGGAATCCAACCCCCTGTACACGACCGTGAAAAACAATGTGCTTTCTAACTTCTGCCATATCTGATCACTCCCTTGAAGCAATTTATGTCGTACACTACCGTTATTCTAACACATTTTTTTACCTTGTACAGTTCTTTTCGGTAAACAGTTCCTGCTTCCTGTGTTATAATGGGAATAACTTTTCTGAAGGAGGGCTTCGAGAACGAATGAGTAATTATGAAACATCACAGACTTCTGATCTGAAAGAATTGATAAATAAATTACGAGATACACAGACTCTCTCTAAAAATGAATGGATTCGGCTAATTGACGGAAGAACCCCTGAACTTGCCGACTATTTATTTGAAAATGCGCGCGAAGTACGAATCACTCACTATGGACATGATGTTTATGTCCGCGGACTAATTGAATTCACTAACTATTGTCGTAACGATTGTTATTACTGCGGCATCCGCAAAAGTAATCTGAATGCACATCGCTACCGTCTTACCAAAGAAGAGATTCTTAACTGTTGCAAAACCGGATATGAACTTGGTTTTCGCACCTTCGTTCTTCAAGGTGGTGAAGATGGCTGGTTCACGGTTCCGCGTCTGGCTGATATTGTCTCTGACATCCACAAAAACTGGCCGGACTGTGCAATCACACTCTCTGTTGGAGAAATGGAACATGATGCATACCAGACTTTATTCGATGCCGGCGCTGACCGCTATTTACTTCGCCATGAAACTTATAATGATGCACATTACCGTAAGCTTCATCCTGCTTCCTTAAGTGCGCGTCACCGTCAAAACTGTCTGTGGGATTTAAAGTCTATCGGCTATCAGATTGGAACTGGATTCATGGTCGGTGCACCTTTCCAGACAACTGAGAATCTTGCAGATGATATGCTTTTTCTAAAGGAACTGAATCCGCATATGGTTGGGATTGGTCCGTTTATCCCTCACCACGACACACAGTTTGCGGATGAACCTGCCGGAACGCTGGAATTGACACTTTATCTGCTTGGATTGATTCGTCTTATGCTTCCAAAAGTCCTCCTTCCGGCAACAACTGCTCTCGGTACGATTTCTCCGACCGGAAGGGAACAGGGAATTCTCGCCGGAGCTAACGTCGTTATGCCAAACCTGTCTCCAACAGAGGTTCGCAAAGATTATCTGCTTTATGATAACAAGATCTGCACCGGTGATGAATCGGCACAGTGCAAGAACTGCCTGGCCCAAAGAATGGAGTCTGTCGGATATCATGTTGTTGTAGACCGGGGAGATTCCTTGAATAAGTAAAAAGAAGGTTGCTGGTCGCACATTGTGTGAACAGTAACAAAAGGAGTCCATGGTATGCGACATATCGCATTTCCACGGACTCCTTTTTTATTCACACCTCGCCTCACAACGCAGTGTCGTCATTTCATTTTCTTTGCTATCTGTAAGAATTACTCTACAACAGCTAAGATCTCAATCTCAACGAGAACAGCCTTCGGAAGATCCTTAACTGCTACACATGAACGAGCCGGTTTGCTTGTGAAGTATTTCTCGTATACTCCGTTGAATGCTCCGAAATCTGCAATATCTGCAAGGAAGCATGTTGTCTTTACAACGTTGTCAAAGCTTGATCCAGCTTCTTCAAGAACAGCAGCGATGTTAGCGATAACCTGCTCTGTCTGTCCTTCGATTGTTGTAGCATCTACATTACCTGTAGCCGGGTTAATCGGAATCTGTCCTGAAGCGTATAACATTCCGTTAACTACCTTTGCCTGAGAATATGGTCCGATTGCAGCTGGTGCCTTTGGTGTTGAAATTGTTTTCATTGAATTCTACCTCCTGATTTATTGAAATTATAAGTTCTTAATGAAATTATATAACGTTAAAATCGTTTAGTCAATAAAATTTCATTCACTTAACTATTTTTCATCGACTTCTTTTTCACACAAATCTGTCTATCCATGATAAAATAAAACCATCAATAAACTATTTGTCTGTAAAGAAAAAATGAGTTGTATTCAATACAGGCAGAAAGGACGCATGATTATGCCAATCGGAAATTTAAAATTAACTTCACTTGATAAAAAAATTCTGCACTCATACTGTCAGACACTCGATGGACTTTCCAACTATCTCGGAAACGGTTATGAAATTGTCCTGCACAGCCTGGAGGATTATGAACACTCTGCGATCAAGGTCATCAACGGATATCACACCGGACGTGCCGAAGGAGCCCCGATTACAGACCTTGCATTAAAGATGCTGGAGCAAATCCGCCGCAATGAAGAGAATGACCATGGTGTTATTTATTTTTCCACAAATGTAAAAGGAGAACCTCTGAAGTCAACTACAATTCCTGTCAAGGGAGAGAAGGACAGAATTATCGGACTGCTCTGTATCAACTTTTATATGAATACAACGATGGCAGATTTCTTCCGCAACTTTGCTGTTCCGATTCCATCTGATTCTGACGGTCTTACAGTCTCCGGTCAGATTCATGAGACATTTTCCCAGAGTAGTTCTGATCTTCTTGATCAGACCATTCAAAACGTTCGCCAAGAAGTATTGATGGATTCAGCAATATCGAGCACAAATAAGAATAAAGAAATCATTTTTCGCCTTTACCAGCAAGGAATCTTCAATCTGAAGGATGCGGTTATTACAATCGCCGATGCATTGGGGATTAGTAAGAATACTGTATACCTGCATCTACGCAATCTTGAGAAAACGAACAATTAATGCTACGTGATATGCAAATTACTGATATCTACACATCAAAAAGGACAGAGCCACTTTCGTTTTACCTGAAATACCATTTCAAATTTCATTCGAAAGTGTCCTGTCCTTTTTCATCCTTTATTTTCCAGCCGGCATATATCTCAGAAGCTCTCCCGCCACGCTGGAGATTGGCATTGTCTGAAGCCATACATGTCCAGGTCCGGTGACAACTGTATTGAACACACCTTCACCACCGAATACCATATTCTTAAGTCCCGGTACTGTCTGGATTTCCATACTGCAGGTCGCATCCATTGCTGCAAGATATCCGGTGTCCACTACAATCTGTTGTCCCGGTCTTAGTTCATACTCTACCACATGTCCATCAAATTCAAGAAATGCTATTCCATTTCCCGAAAGTCTCTGCATGATAAACCCTTCTCCGCCGAAGAATCCTGCTCCGAATTTCTTTTGGAAGAAAATAGAAAGATCAACACCTTCTTCTGAAGCGAGAAATCCTGACTTCTGTACAATCAGTTCCTGTCCCGGTGCAATCTGGCGTGCTACAATCTGTCCCGGAAAACTGGATGCGAATGCGATCATCCCATTACCTCCCGTTGCTGTATAACGGTTCTGGAACAGTGCCTCGCCTGAAAACATTCTTCCAAATGCTTTTCCGATTCCTCCGTTGGAAGTTGTCTCCATTTTCATATTCGGAGACATCCAACTCATAGAACCGCGTTCTGTAATCATTCTTTCTCCATTCTCTAGATAGCAGACCACTACCGGAAGGGTATCACCTTTGATTTCATATCTCATGGTTTATTCCTCCTGAATCATTCTTCCTAACATATTCTGTAAAGTTCCATCTATTCTAAGAATACTATTCTTTTACAACATTTTCCAGTCCCTAATCTTCTTTTTTCTCGCTCATCTCCAATTTAGGAAGTATGATCTCCGCCTTGAACAGGTCTGCTTCTGTTGTAATATTCAAGTTTCCATGCTGCAGCTGTGCAAAGCTCTTGGCAATTGCCAGGCCAAGTCCAGATCCTTCGGTATTTCTTGAAGAATCTCCTCTTACAAAACGGTCCGTGATCTCCTCTGTATTGAAATTCAATTCCCCTGCGGAAACATTTTTCATAAAAATCTGCACGTCATCCGGCCGCTCATTCATTTCTATATAAACTCTCGTATGCGGCATTGCGTATTTTGTAATATTAACAATCAAGTTCTCAAAAATTCGATATGTTTTTTCACTATCCAGCCAGAGAACTACTTTGTCCTCCGGAAGTTTCCAACGGAATTCCAGATGTGCTTCTCTAATCTTTTCCTCATTCTCAAGCTCCGCCTGACGGATCAGTCCTACGAGATCTACCTTCATATAATTCATCTGGATTGTCTTACTTGCCGCCTTACTCATCTCAAAGAGATCCTCGATCAAGGCTTTCAGACGAAGCGATTTTCTCTCAAGTACTTCTGTATATTCTTTTCTCTTTTCTTCATCTTTTTCATTCTTTAAAAGGTCAATGTAAGTGATGATCGCGGTCAGCGGAGTACGAAGATCATGAGAAACATTTGTCACAAGCTCTGTCTTCATACGCTCATTTTTCACTTCTTCATCTACTGCCTTCTTAAATCCACTCTGAATCTTCTTTAATTCATCCTGAACCGGACGGAAGATTCCGACATCACCTTCAATTGGAAGATCAAGCTGACCTTCTGCCAGTTGATTCGTTGATTTAAGCAGCAGCTGATATTTCTTCTTGATTCCATTTAGTACTTTCTTCATTACAAAGAATAAGATAATAGAATAAATCGCCAACGGAAGTAATCCCATACTGTAAGAAAATAATTTCACTACTAAGAGCAGAAGAAAGTTCAGGATCACAATTCTGAGAATTCCTTTATTTCCTTTATCACGCAAGTCTGTCTGAAGAATCGCTTCATATTGATGATGAACAAATTTTCTGATGTCTTTCCATGCCTTCTTCAGCAAATGTCCCTTTTCCTGTACTTCTTCTCGGTTTTTCTTCACCCAGTAAATAAGCATTCCTGCTATTGTGTGTTCTTTCCAGTAATTTCTTCTATCTGTAAATATAAGTCGAAGACTCTCTGCCACACAGAAGAAAACTCCCAATAGGCAGAACCAGATGATCCAGTTGATTCCAAGCATACTGATCGTATTCCACATAATATTTCCTGACGGGTGATAGTTCTCAAATGACCAGTATACCAAATCCGCAAATGCCCCATAACCTATACCCAATGCAGAAATCCCTAGAATCACTGCAAGTTCGAATGGCATATGGAATAATTTTCCTTCGTATCTTCCAACTTTCGGAATACATGGAAGAAAGAACGCTACAAGCAGAACTCCTAAAAAGAAGAGTGCAGCAGAACTCCAGAACATGGAATAATTATATTCCACATACTCATCCTCCTCCTGATTTGCAGAAATGAATTCATCATAATTTGCATCTGTCATTCCATAGACGATACTGATTCCATCTGTTTGCTTTTCATCCTCAATCAAATCCTCCAGATCTGCGTCCATACAATAATAGGACAGATCTTTCTCAATATTGTATGCTTCTTCCGGTACCAATTTCGTACCGCTAACTGTTACATTTGACATTGTTCCTGCTGTGCCATACTTGTATTCAATTTTCAGCGCATACGAATCATTTGACTTCAACGCCTCGTTTATCTGATCATCGCTTTCTTTAAATAAAGGATTGCCCTCTTTATCAAAAATCTGGTAATCCATATATTTTTTAAAGAGAGAAAATGCACTGTTTGACATCATCTCCATTTGCTCCGACGCATCCTTCACACCTGTGACCTCGTTATACAGAATGCGGTTTCCAGTCGCAAGAGAATAGTCCATCCTCTCTATACAATCTTCTATATCCTCCTCTACTGTAACTGTCGATGCGATATTATTTCTACTCACCATATAATAACTTCCCACAATTCCTGCTGCAAACAGGCTGAGTATTACTATCGTTATTATTGTCCTTATCTTACGGCTGCTTTTCAAGTTTGTATCCAACTCCCCACACCACCTTTAAATATTTTGGTTTCTTCGGGTCAATCTCGATCTTCTCCCGAATATTTCTTACGTGTACCATGATCGTATCTGTATTAATTGCCTTTTCCTGCCATACTCTTTCGTAAATCTCTTCGGATGAAAAGACTCTTCCCGGATTCTTTGCCAAAAGAAGCAGAATCTTGTATTCGATCGGAGTTAATTTCACCGGATTGCCATCCATTGTGACTTCTACCGTATCCTCATTAATCTCAAGTCCTCCGATCACATGTACATTTTCCTGTGGTGTGAGCTTCTCCAGAAATCTGCGGTAACGTCTCAGCTGAGAATTCACACGGGCCATCAGTTCCATCGGTGTAAACGGCTTTGTCACATAATCATCCGCTCCGATGTTGAGCCCTGTGATTTTATCAACTTCCTCTGATTTTGCTGACAACATGATTACAGGAAAATCGTATTTCTCGCGCAACTTCATCGTCATACGAATCCCATCCATACGTGGCATCATGATGTCAATGATTGCTAGATGGATTTCTTCCTTCTCAAGGACTTCTAATCCTTCGATGCCGTCTGCTGCCTGAAACACCTTATATCCCTGACTCTGCAGATAAATCTGTACACCTTCTCTGATCTCTTTATCATCCTCTACAATTAATACGTGATTGATCTCCATTTTGTTTCCTCCTAAAAAAATAACCTCCTTTATATATCTACAGAATACTCTGCAAATCTAAAGGAGGCTTTTATATGTTTCAAAAGATTTTCTTAAGCTTACTATAGCTTTTTTTAAAATATTGGTCTTTTAGTTCTCTGCATTCTGCTCTCTGAAGAAAATCTGACCCGTAGAAGCGTCCATTCCATCCACAATCGCCAGTGACTCCAGCTGGAATCCAAGATTACGGATGATTCTTCCGCCTGACTGGAATCCTTTCTCAATTGCAATTCCGATACCTTCTACTGTAGCTCCTGAAGACTGAACGATCTGAATCAGTCCCTGCAGTGCACATCCGTTCGCAAGAAAATCATCAATAATAAGTACATGATCATCCTCTGAAAGGAATTTCTGTGAAACAATCACATTATTCTTACACTTATGTGTGAAAGATTCAACCTCTGCTACATACATCTCGCCGTCTAAATTGATGCTCTGAGACTTCTTTGCAAATACGACCGGTACATCAAAGTGTTCTGCTACGATACAGGCGATTCCTATACCGGAAGCTTCTATAGTAAGAATCTTATTGATGTTCTTGTCAGCAAATCTCTTCTTGAATTCTGCACCCATCTGATTCAAAAGTTTAATGTCCATCTGATGATTCAGGAAACTGTCAACCTTGAGAACATTGCCCTCTTTTACAATACCGTCTTTTACAATTCTTTCTTCCAAAAAATTCATCTTTCTACCTCTTCCTCTGTAATTTCCCCAAAATGTGTTACTGCTCAGTGTAACCCCAAAAATATTTCTTAAAGTATAGCACAACTCCATATAAGAAACAACGTTAACAGGACGAAAAAATAGTACAAAAATAATTGAAAAAAAGCACTTTCCTTATCCGGTTTATCAAAACCGAATCTACGGAAAATGCTTTGCGCTATTTCTGTACAACTATGATTCTGTGCTCCGAAATTCGGGCAGCAAAAAAGCGGGTGATGGGAATCGAACCCACGTATCCAGCTTGGAAGGCTGGTGTTCTACCATTGAACTACACCCGCATTTCGTGTCTCATCTCTGACACGAATAGTATCTTATCATACTCTTTTTAAATATGCAAGTACTTTTTTCAATTTTTTTACATTTTTTATTTTCCCATCTCCTGCAGTGCACGGATAAATTCCAAATCCTCTGCACGAAGCTTCAGATTTGTCTCGTAATGAGCTCCGTTCGGCGCTGTCACATTGATCTCGATGATCGTGCCTTCCTCAACTGCATTCTGAGCTACTGCTCCTAAGAACATTGGAAACTTCGGATGATTTCTACGAAATGTATCCATATGTCCTTTTAATTCCTGTATCTTTCCAAGCTGTGAAAAATTCATATCAACTTTCCTTTCTGCCCTGACGACTTTTACCTTATTTTTATTATGATACCTACGGATTGCTCCATTGCTATGCAATTCCCGCAATCCTCGAACACCTCAAACTCCCATAAAATGGCGTGTTCACACCATTTTATTCCGTTTTCGGTGTTCGGCGTGTCAATAAGTATAAATTGCTTATTTGTGCAAGCACAAACGCAATTTATACTTTTGACACTTACATCATAATATACGAATCTGATAAAAAATACAACTTTTTTGACTTATTTTCCACTTCGTTATATAATAGAAAAAGTGACCGATGTCCCCCTTTTTACTAAATTATTTCAACCAGCAAGGACAGACATCCCGGACTTCGGTTTTCAGATTAGAGAAAAGAGGTAACATCCATGAGCAAGAGAACAGATAAGAAAAGACAGAAAAGATTTAATGAGGTACATCCGACTACCACAGCACCAGCTGCTCAGCCTGTAGTAGAGACAGCTGCACCGACAGCTGAACCTGTTCCGGAAGTGACTGTAACAGATACAACTACACCAGTAAATGCTGCTCCGGCATATGATCTTTTCATCCAGTATCAGAACGGCGAATATGACGCTGCTGTACTTGCAGAGAAGATTCTTGATAAATGCAAAGCTGAAGGTATGGACAGCTCCGACCTTAAGATCTATGTAAAACCTGAGGATAAGAAAGCTTACTATGCTTGTGCCGGCGGAACAGGTGCTATTGAGTTAGCTTAGACTGATAGAAAGAAAGTCTGTGAAAGAATCTATCTACTCTTAAGATTCTTTTCACAGACTTTTTATTTTGACTGTTATACCCTGATCTTTTTACTATACTCCGACCTTTTTACAAACATCTGCCAAACAGCATCTGTCGCAATACGGTTTCGTTCTTGCAGTACATATCTCTCTTCCATGATAAACAAGACGATGGCAAAGGTCACTTCCTTCTTCCGGCGGGATGATCTTCCACAGAGCCATCTCCACTTTCTTAGGTTCTTTGATTCCGTCCACCAGACCGATACGATTCGTCAGGCGGATACAGTGCGTATCTGTAACGATCGCCGGTTTTCCAAACACATCTCCCATGATCAGATTCGCGCTCTTTCTTCCGACTCCCGGAAGTTTTAATAAAGCATCAAAATCATCAGGAACCTTTCCACCATATTCATCCCTAAGCATCTTCATACAGGCACTGATATCTCTTGCCTTACTCTTTCCAAGACCACAAGGACGTACAATCTCTTCAATATCTTCCACCGGAGCATCTGCCAGTGCTTCTACTGTTGGATATTTCTCATAAAGACCTTCCACGACTACATTTACTCTTGCATCTGTACACTGAGCTGCCAGCCTTACACTGACAAGCAATTTCCATGCCTGATCATAATCAAGTGTGCATCCGGCATCCGGATACTCTTTCTTCAGCCTTTCAATCACTTCAAGCGCACGCTGTTTCTTTGTCATTTACTTCACCTCGGCATTTTTCTTTAATTCTTCCATTGCATTCTTAAACTTGTCTGATACTGCTGTAGGATTTCTTCTCAGCTGTCTCATAGCATTTACATAATTTCTGTCTGTACGTGAGCCTAATTTCCGTCTCTCACTTAATATATTGGAACGCATCTGGGCAAGTTCTTTTCTCCAGTTTCCTTTCGATTCAGACTCTTGTGCTTCATTCTCCAGTCGGACAGTACGAAGCAGTGCCTCAACCTTCTCTGAAAGCTGTGTAAGCTGTTCTTTTCGTTCTCTACGCTGTTCTTCTATCTTCGCAAGATACAATTCTTTTCTTGTCTGCTTCTCCGCTGCTTTCATCTCTTTACGCTCTTCATACAACAGATAGCTGTCCTCAAGCCTTTCCTGTACCCCTTCAGATGCACGTTTCAGCCGTTCCTGAACACCTTCTGATGCATCTTTCAGTCTGTCCTGCATTTCCTCAGAAGCATCTTTCAGGCGCTCCTGCATCTTCTGGATCTGTTCTTTGCTGGCTTCAAGCTGTACAAGGATACGTTTCATATCCATAGCCTCGTTGAAGGACTGTGTGAAGTCAACTGCTGCTGCGATTGTCAGAACAAATGCAAGGATATCGGCTATTGTAACCGGAATCAACAATACCATATGTTCAAATGGAATATGTACGACCTTTACCATAAGAATGGAGAATACTCCCCAGCACAAGCTTGCCAGTGGACAAATGTATCCTCTGACATTAAATTTCAGTTTTCTATAATCCCAGTACCTTACGTGGAACAGACGCTCCATCGTAATTCCTGTAAAATACTCCAGGATTGTCGCACCGATCATTCCCATAAGAAAGACAAGCAGGATGTTATCTCTGACCGGAATCGTCACAATCAGGACAACCATTGCTCCGGAACCATAGAGCGGAAGCATCGGACCATGCATAAATCCGCGGTTCACCCAGCGGTGCTTTCTGACAGAAACATAACAGCTTTCCCATATCCATCCCAAAAAACTGTAAAGAAAAAAGAATAAAACCCATTGTGATAAATCATATTCCTGCATTTTTCTTCCCCTTTTTTAAAAGACTCCTACGCTCTGATAAAATGTAACGCAGAAGTCTCTTTCGTAAAATCTTTTAGTTTTTCTCCTCGATCTCCATCAGCAGATCTACTCTGCGCTGATGACGGCCGCCTTCGAATTCTGTATTGATCCATGTATCTACGATCATCTTTGCAAGTTCTCCACCTACCACACGAGCTCCAAATGCAAGTACATTACAATCATTGTGTGCTCTTGACATCTTCGCTGTAAATGGCTCGCTGCAGACACATGCACGGATTCCTTTTACTTTATTCGCTGCAAGAGAGATTCCAAGTCCTGTTCCGCAGATCAGGATTCCCTTCTCTACTTCTCCTGCTACAACTGCACGGGCCACTTTCTCTCCATATACCGGATAGTCACAACTTTCGGATGTATAGGTTCCATAATCTACAACCTCATGACCTTTCTCTTTCAGAAATTCTACGATTTCTGCTTTCAGCTCCAGTGCGGAGTGATCGTTACCAATACCAATTTTCATTTTAACGTTCCATCCTTTCTACATTTCAAAATCTGATATACCGTTTCTATCATACCAAACTTGTACGGTCTTGTAAACTCACGCCGGATTTGTTTCTAATGTAATACAAAATGTTGCTGTTCAGGATTCCCGCTTTGCCTGACGATAGTTTTGCCTGACGATAAAAAGAGAAGCTCGAACAGCTTCTCTTTTTCCTTCTGTAAACCGCCACTATGATAACTTTCTTCTGTTATGCACGTAATCCGTTCACTTTATATCTTAGAATAAAGCATTAAAACGTTCCATTGCTTCCTTTGTCTTCTCATGTTTTCCAAAGGATGTCAGACGGAAATAATTCTTTCCATTTTCTCCGAATCCTGCTCCCGGTGTTCCGACAATCTGTGCATTTTCAAGAAGATAATCAAAGAACTCCCAAGACTCCATTCCCTTCGGGCACTCGAACCAAATGTATGGTGAGTTCACGCCGCCTGTAAATGAGATTCCTTTCTTCTCAAGTGTTTCAGCGATCATATGTGCATTTTCACGGTAATATCCAATATTCTCCTGACACTCTTTCATGCCCTCTTCTGTGAATACCTTAGCTCCCGCATACTGGATGATATACGGTGTTCCGTTGAACTTTGTACACTGTCTTCTGTTCCACATGTTGTGCAGACTCAATGTTCCTCCATTTGATGTCTCGAACACAAGCTCTTCCGGAACAACTGTGTAAGAGAAACGTGTACCTGTGAATCCTGCTGTCTTAGAAAGGGAACAGAACTCGATCGCACATTTCTTTGCCCCCTCGATCGCATAGATACTTCTCGGAAGTGTAGGATCTGTGATAAATGCTTCGTATGCGGAATCATACAGGATCACAGCATCATTTTTCAGTGCATAGGCAACCCACGCCTCTAACTGCTCTTTATTATAGCATGCTCCTGTCGGGTTGTTCGGAGAACACAGGTAAATGATATCTGCCTTTACATTTTCATCCGGCATTGGAAGGAAATCGTTTTCTTTTGTTCCGTTCATATAGATGATATTCTTTCCATCCATTGTATTTGTATCTACATAAACAGGGTAAACCGGATCCGGAACGAGAACCACGTTATCCTTTGCAAAAAGCTCTGTAATATTTCCCGTATCACTTTTTGCTCCATCAGAAATAAAAATATCAGATGCTTTTACTTCTACACCATTGCGCGCATAATAATCCGCAATTGCTTCCTGCGCAAATGCATATCCCTGCTCCGGTCCGTATCCTTTGAATGTCTCAGATACGGCCTGAGAATCTACTGCTTCATGAAGTGCCTCGATCACACTCTTTGTCAATGGCAATGTCACATCACCGATTCCGAGACGGATAATATCCGCCGCTTTCTCCGGATGTGTTTCCTCATATACTTTTACTCTTCTTGCGATCTCTGCAAAAAGATAACTGTCTTTTACATTCTGATAGTTTTCATTTAACTTTGGCATCTTGTCAAACTCCTTTCCCAGCTGCTTTCATGCTGTTCACAGTATTCTGCAACCAATAACTCTAGTATTCCTATGTGTTATATTAACAGATTTTTTTTCATTCGAAAAGAAGTTGAAAAAAAGAAACAAGATTTTGTAGAATCTTGTTTCTTTGATAATAATTTCAGTGCTTTAACTGTGCAAATTGATGATGCGATAAAGAATATTTTTCTTTTTTTCTTTCTTACAAAAGCCAGATAACCAGCAAGATTACCTCCACAACAAAGATCACAGGCACTGTAATCATAAATTTTGCTTTCCGTGTCTTATGCCGGAAGCACATCATACCTGCGATTGCTCCTGCACTTCCACCGATCAGTGCAAGGATTAACAGCGTTTTCTCCGGAATCCTCCATGCGCCTTTCTTCGCTTTCCATTTATCAATCCCATAGGTACAAAACGCAAATAAATTGATAAATATCAGGTAATACCAGAAATATTTCATAAGATGATCTCCTCCTTCAAGGCAAAGGAATAGATGATCTTCTCCTTCACCGGCTTCTCTAACAGCTGCTCCAACGCCTGGGCATAGTAATCAAGCTGTGCATGGTACAGTTCTTTCAATTGAGATGCATTTCTGACTCTATCCGTCTTATAGTCCAGTAGTACAAGCCCGTCTTCCTCCTCGAACCAGACATCAATAATTCCCTGGACGAGAATGGTCTCTTCCTTTCGATTTTCATCCGTTTCCTGACTTCTCTTCTGAATATCCGGATAGATTTCCGGATAAATCTCTGAAGCAGCTACTCCAAGAACAAATGGCTGTTCCTTCCAGAGCTTCCCATTTCCTGCTGCTTGTGTCATTCGTCTTCCACTCTCGCTATTTAAAAACGCAAGAATATCTTTCGTGCGGATACAGTCTGCCATCTCTTTCGACAATCTCCCCGCCTGATAGAACTGTTCGATTTCTTCTTTCAGAAGTTTCTCTGTATATTCTTTTGAAAAATCATGAAGCTCGAGAAATTTATGATAAGCACTTCCCCTTGAAGTTCCTGTCAGTCCTTCATCCTGTTCTTCCACGAAATGTGGAAGTAGTGGCACAATCTCCGGCTCCTGAATCAATTCTTCTCCTGCTTCTTCCCGCAAAGACTCACGCTTCTTCAACTCTGAAACTGTAAATTTCAGCTTCATTTTTCCTTCTTCTTTATATGGATACAGGAAATTCATCTGCTGTTCCAGCTTTTCTTCTGCTCCCGGAAGATAAACCTTCGATGTATCCCAGTGTTCAAGCACTTCTCTTGCAATTATTTCCGCCTGTCGCTGTGCATCTTCTGTAAAATCCATCTCTCCTGCATCAAAAATCCGGACTTGAATCGGCAATTGCTGAACCTCTTCGCTTTCTGTTTTGAGAATTCCACACAAACCATCTTCCCTCTTGAGATCTTCTGCCTGAAGAAGTGCCGGAAGAATCCAGTCCAGATAACGGTTTGCGCTCTCTAACTGATAAAGGCTCAATGGAGATTTCCTGTCTGTCATATGGTTCACATATGGTTCCAGTCCGTCTTCTCCCATTTTCAGACTTCCTGTCAGAATCAGCTTTTCCTTCGCTCTTGTCATCGCTACATAAAGCACACGGAGTTCTTCTGCAAGATTCTCAAGCTTTGTCTTCTCCTGGATCATTTTCTTCAAAAAGGTCGGTGCCTTTGTCCTCATCTCAAGATCTACAACGTCAATTCCAACTCCGTTTCTCGGATGGATCACAATACTTCCTTTTAGATCCTGTGTATTGAATTGCTTTCCTGTTCCGGCTACAAAAACGATTGGAAACTCCAGACCTTTACTTTTATGAATACTCATAATACGGACCGTGTCATCCTGCTCGTCTATGATACTTGCTTCACCATAATCAACATCATATTTTTTCAGTTGCTCGATATAGCGTACGAAATTAAACAGACCTTTATAACTCGTCCCTTCAAATGCTCTTGCTTTCTCAACAAGCATTTCTACATTGGCTTGCCTCTGTGCGCCCCCCGGCATAGCACTGATAAATAACCCATAGCCGGTTTTATCAATTATTTTCGCAAGAAGATCATGGATTGCCGTATACGGAAGAATTTCTCTGAAACGATCCAATACCTCGAAAAACTTTCTCAATTTTTCCTGTACTTGTATTGCCTGCTTTTTGTCCACAGTTTCCGGAATTTCTTCCAAACTCAGACTGAAAAATCCTTCTACTGCCTCGTAAAACAACTGATTCGGATACGCAAGACGAATCACGGACAGCTCTGCTGCCGTCAGACCGGCAAACGGTGAAGTCAAAACTGCTGTCAATGGCAGATCCTGTCTTGCATTATCAAGAACTTTCAGATAATCCAGAAGAACACTGACCTCATATGTCTCGAAATATCCTTCTCTGCTCACAGAATATGCCGGAATTCCCTCCTCGGCCAGTATGGACGCGAAAACTTCTGCCCACCCCTGTAAACTTCTTGTCAGAATCACCATATCCCGATAATGAACCGGGCGGTATTCTCCCGTCTCCTTATCAAGCACAACACCCGTGTTTAGAAGTTCTTTCATTCTCTGTGCGATCATCCGTGCCTCTTCTTCTCTCGCTTCACTGCTCCGAAGCCCCGTCTGATCGTAAAGAAGCAGTTCCGTCTGATCCGTAAACACATTTTTATCCGGTAATTCAGGAAACGAGGCTCCCAAATGCAGTGCCGCCTTATCATCATAAATGATTTCCCCGAATTCCTTCCGCATCAGTTTCCTGAAAATATAATTTGTACTGTCAAGTACTTCTCCCCTGCTTCGGAAGTTCCTGTCAAGATCAATTCTCTGCCTGCTACTCTCCTGCATACTGTAGCTGTTATACTTTCCCATAAAAAGCTCCGGGCGCGACAGACGAAATCGGTAAATACTCTGCTTTACATCCCCGACCATGAAGAGATTATTCTGTCCGACAGACTCTCTTGATACACTTGTAAGAATCGTCTCCTGCACAAGATTACTATCCTGATACTCATCGATCATAACTTCTTCAAAGCGTTCCTGATACTCCTGTGCCACTGCTGACGGAACCAGTTTTCCTTCCTTTTCTTCCGTCAGAATCCGAAGTGCAAACTGTTCCATATCACTGAAGTCCAACAGATTTCTCTGTCTCTTTTTCTCCGAAAATGTCTCTGCAAAAGCCTGTACCAGCATAACTAACATCTTCATCGCTATCTGCGCCTCTTGCATATCCTTGATCCACTCATCAACAGGCGCGTAGAAATAATTTGCTTTCAGATCTTCTATCAGCTTCTTAGCCTGTTTTCTAAGTCCCTGTGCTTTCTCTTTCAGTTCTGGATCGACTGTCGGATCCTTCTTTCCTGACAGACGCTTCCATGTGAAATTACTGACGATCTGCTCTTGCTGACAAAATGTCTCTGCTCTTTCCAATTGCTCAATCTGTACGAGATCAGAATCTAACATTTCACCATACATATACGGACCGGCTGGAAGTTCGCATACTTCTATCGCCTGTTGAACAAACCCTTTCACATCTGTGAGATTTTGCCTTACTCTTGCCTTTGCTTCCTGCACAACATCTGCTTCTTCCATCTTCTCCGGATCAATCTCATAATTATCCACACATTCCTTCAACCACTTTTCCGGCTGTGGATAACTTCTGGAATATTCATAAAGTTGGAGGATAAGTTCCTCGATCTTCTGATCATTTCTTCCTGTCCCGTACTGGTCAACAAAGTTTAAGAATGTCTCGGATCCCTCTGCATAAAAATTCTCGATCAGCTCCTCTAAGACATCCTGCATCAGAAGACGCAATTCTCCTTCTTCTGCAATTCGAAAGGCCGGATCAATCCCGATCACATGAAAATGATCCCGGATCACCGACAGGCAGAAACTGTGGATCGTCATGATCGACGCATTGTGGATCAATGTGGACTGCTGCTCCAGATTCACATTTCCCGGCTGTTCTTCCAGCTTCTTCTCAATTGCTGCACCGATCCGTTCTTTCATCTCTGCCGCCGCTGCTTCCGTATAAGTCACAACAAGGAGACGGTCTACATCCGCGGGATCACTCTCGTCCGTAATTCTTGAGATAATTCGTTCAACAAGTACAGCTGTCTTTCCCGATCCCGCTGCTGCAGATACGAGAATGTTGCGGTCACGCAAGTCGATTACTTTCTGTTGTTCTTCTGTCCATTTTACGCTCATTCTCCTGCCTCCCCTTTCTCTCCCAAAATACCAAGACGCTCTTTCATAGAGTTCAACGCTTCTTCCAAGGTATATTTTCTTAATCTTCTGTACTCACAGCCTTCAATTCTCTGGTCAAATCCGCAGATATCCCTGCACCCACAGTAATCACAGCCTGTCATCTCATCAAGTACATATGGAAGTGCTGCGACCTCACCCTGATACATCACGTCTTTCAGTTCTTTTTCTTTCTCCTTTGTATACGCAAGAACCGTATCAAAGTTCTCCTTTGATAAAGCTTTTGATGCCGAACTGAGCGTTCTGTTCTTATTCATCCGCAGCGGATAGAATGTTGAAGTTCCACTCAGATTCCGTTCCAGATGCTCAACTACATTTTCATCTGCATTGATCAGTCCATCCAGCTTCAGCTCTTTTAGAATGCTTTGCTCAACTTCCGCTTTTGTCTCTTCTTTCTTCACAATCGGATCCTGGATCCTGTAATAAAAAATACCGGCCGGAAGTACTTCCTTCTCCGGATGTTTCTGCCGTTCGATCTCCAGTGCCGCATTCAGATAAACCGGAAGCTGCATCTGCAGACCGTGATAGAATGCTGTGATATCAAATGCTTTCCTTCCTGTTTTGTAATCCGTTACCTTCACATAGACTGCATTTTCATCTTCACATGTGTCAATTCGGTCAATCTTTCCGCTTCCGAACTTAAACTCACAACCACTCGGCACAAAATCGCCTGCCGCCATCTGCTGTGTCAGTGCCCAGACGGACCGGTTGATCAATTGCTTGATTCTGTGGATCATATACTCATTACGTGCAGACGAGAATAGAACTGTATTTCCATAATCCAGAATACTTTCTTCTACACTTTCATCAATCAGCTGCTCCCGCTTCTCTTCCGGCATCGTAACCCAGTCCAGACCTTCCTCTTCTACTTTGTGTGCAAATCGCTCCAGTGCCTGATGTGCAATGTTTCCCAGATCCATTGCTTCGAACCCATATTTCTCCCGTTCTGACAGACGAAGTCCGTAATTCAGGAAATGTGCATATGCACAGGAAGCAAAACGTTCCAGTCTTGTTACGCTGACACGCTTCGGATCCAAAAAGAGCTCTTTTGCCACTCTGCTTCCAAGGCTCGGTTCATCCTTCCGGTAGAAACCAGCTTCTATAATCCGCTTCAGAGTTTCCTGACTCTGTTCATCTTTCACAAACCATCTGTACAGTTCTTTCCAGGAATCATTCAGTCCATGCTCCCTCTCTCTTAAACCTTCTGCAATCTGCAAAAGTCCGTTCCTTCTCATCATCTCATGATCAAGCAATCCTTTTCTGTCTTCCTCTACCGGAATAAGTACCGGGAACAGATGCATCAGATCTTGAATCAGATACGCCGGACGCAGTGCTTTTCCTTCCCCGGATACTTTCGCCCAGGACAGATACAGAAGTTCTGACGGTTTCGTCAGATTCATATAGAGATAAAATTTCTGAATATATAACTTCTCCTTCGGTCCCGGAGAAAGATTCATCTTCTTCTCCTGGAACTGTTTTCTGTCTCGCTCGGAAAGCAGACCTCTTGCTCCTGCATTTCCCGGAAGGAGCGTATCATTTGCTCCGACAAAAAATAATGCGCGGATATTTTTGATACGTGTTCTTTCCACATCTCCGATCACAACCTGATCCAGACTTGGAGGAATCACACCAACTTTCGCCTCTTCAAGTCCTGCATCAAGAAGTTCACAGTATTCCTTCAATGGAATCTCTTCCTCCCCCAGAAGTTCAACGAATTTATCGAATAGCTCCAGAACAATACGGTAAATCTGTGCATATTCCTTCGCCAAAGCCAGCTCTCCCTCTTCCTGGAATTTCTGCTCCAATTCTGCAAGCTGCTCCTGGATCTTCTCCTGAACCAGATATTCATAAACTGCGAGTGTAATCTCTTTTACCGTCTTTCTTCTCTTCTTCAGAACCGTATGCAACGGTGTCAGTTTTTCCACAAAACGCACGCGCAGCTGATTCAGTTCTTCCAATTCTTCTTTTTTCGTCATCGGTGTCTTTCTCACCCAGACCTGATCCCATTTCTTGAATCCTTTCAAATCCAGCGCAAGACAATAATTTTCCAGACGGTCCACTTCATCTCTTGTGAACCCACACAGGCCGGTCCGCAGATAACGAAAAACGCTTTCGTAAGTATAGTTCTGTTCAACCATCACCAGCAGACTTCTTAAATACTCTACAAAAGAATTCAACAAAATACTCTTCTTATGATCCATAAAAACCGGAATCTCATAACGTTCGCATGCCTTCTCCAACGAATCAGCATATGTATTCAGATCAGAAGCAATCACTGCGATTTCCCGATATCTGTATCCTTCTTCTCTCACCAGACGCCGGATTTCCTCTGCCACATACTGTGCCTCTTCCTGTGGTGTGTGAACTTCGTGAAGAGAGATTGACTGCATCTTTTCCCCACTGTATTTTCTTCTGGAATAACGGAATAGTTCCTCTTCCAAAAACGCCATCTCCGGATTCTCTTTGAACCGATACGGCGGATTCTTGCATAGCCAGACCGGCTCATCAATCTCCACTTTCACTTCCTGCGCCACTTCCGTCAGTGAAGTAACCATTTGCTTGCTCAGCGCAAAGAGCTGATACGGATGCTTATAGACAAACGGATCTTCCCTCCGATCAATCTCAACTGTCAGCATAATCTTGTCGCACACTTTCAGAAGTTCCCCGATTAGCCGGTTCTGCACCGGCGTAAATCCGGTAAATCCATCCATTGCGATCACACTGTCTTTAAGCATTTTCGCTTCCGCCACATTCTGACTCAACACATCAAGCAATTCTTCCTTTGTAATATATTTATCACGCAGATAATCCTCAAATCCTTCATATACTTTACGGATATCCTTTAACTTATAATACAGATAACTTTCCGAATTCAGTCCTTCCATGAAAGAATCAAGCTGTTCAAAATCAATTCCATACTGTGTGAATTCTGATATCACGGACTTCACTTCGCTGATATATCCCTGCTTCTTAAGATTGCCCTTAAGAACGGTCAGCTCATCTTCGTAATTTCCTGCAATCTTGCGGAGCACCAGATTCTTTCCCTCATCGTCAAGGATCGGCTGTCTTTCCTTTCCTGTCTCTTCAAAGACACGGTGAGCCAGACGTCCAAAACTTAAGACATCAATATTCATAATACCGCCACGCGGATGTGCCATACACAGGTCCTTCTGCGTCTGCATTGTAAACTGCTCCGGTACAAGAACAAGATAATTCTTCTCCGGATGACGGATTGACTCCTCAACTATCTGCTGATATAAATAATGGGACTTTCCGCTTCCGGAATTCCCGAAAATAAACTGCAATGACATGCTCTGACTCCCGCCTTTCTTCTTAATATCTAAGCAAAAGACAGGCTGTCGTTCACAGGAATGAGCCATATCTCTCAGCCTTCTCTGTGCCCGGCAGCCCGTCTGGGTTTTTCCTTTCTTCTATTATCGCAAATTTATTTCACAAGGTCAACCAGTGCTGTCTTAGGAATCGCACCAATCTGTCTTCCGTTCTCTTCTCCTCCTTTAAATGCGATGAAAGTCGGAATGCTCATCACTCTGTATTTCTGTGCAATATCGATATTCTCATCGATATTGATGTGGCATACCTTTACATCACTGAGTTCTTCTGAAAGAGCTTCTACGATCGGAGCCATCATCTTACACGGTCCGCACCAGTCTGCATAGAAATCAACGAGTACCGGCTGTTGCGCCTGAATCACTTCCTGCTCAAAATTGTCTGTTGTAAGTTTTACTACTGCCATCTTTATATCCTCCTTATAAATGTTATATCTTTTGTATTTTTTATTTTTCTTTGTTACAATCTTAGTATAGCACATATTTTTTATTTTTCTGTGATAAAATCACAAAGAAACCGACAGTTTTGATTTCTCCTCCCTGCCGGTTTCATTCATTACTTCTTATATCGTTTTATCTTATTCCCCCCAGGTCTGTGACCCTTTATTTACGCTTCATCGATTGCCTTACCGATATCACGTCTCATATATTTATTCTTGAAGTTTACCCACTCTGTTGCTGCATATGCATTCGCACGGGCTTCTTTCAGATCTTTTCCCTTCGCTGTCACGCCAAGAACACGTCCGCCGTTTGTCACGATCTGATCTCCGTCGAATTTTGTTCCTGCATGGAAGCAGTAATATCCTTCGTGCTTCTTGAACTCTTCCAGTCCTGTGATTGGGAAGCCTTTCTCGTAACTTACCGGATATCCTTCGGATGCGAGTACGACACAGACTGCTGCATTGTCTTCAAACTGAAGATCAACCTGATCCAGCGTTCCGTCGATACATGCTTCCATAACTTCAAGGATATCATTCTTCATACGAGGAAGTACAACCTGAGCTTCCGGATCTCCGAAACGAGCGTTGTATTCAAGAACCTTCGGTCCGTCTTCTGTCAGCATCAATCCAAAGAAGATAACTCCCTTGAACGGACGTCCTTCTGCTGCCATTGCGTCTACCGTTGCCTGGTAAACATATTTCTCACAGAATTCTTCTACTTCTTTTGTATAGAACGGGCTTGGAGAAAATGTTCCCATACCGCCTGTATTAAGTCCTGTATCTCCGTCTCCGGCACGCTTATGATCCTGCGCACTTGTCATTGTCTTGATTGTCTTTCCATCAACAAAAGAAAGTACGGAAACCTCGCGGCCTGTCATAAATTCCTCAATGACCATCTCATTTCCGGCTGTACCGAACTTCTTATCCAGCATGATCTCTTTCACGCCTGCTTTTGCTTCTTCCAGATCCTTACAGATCAGAACACCTTTTCCGAGTGCAAGTCCGTCTGCTTTCAAAACAATCGGGAACTTCGCTGTCTCAAGATAAGCAACTGCTGCTTTTGGATCTGTAAAGTTCTCATAAGCTGCTGTTGGAATGTTATATTTCTTCATCAGGTCTTTGGAAAATGCTTTCGATCCCTCAAGGATTGCTGCATTCTTCTTCGGTCCAAATGTGCGGATTCCTGCTTCTTCAAGAACATCTACAAGACCGCCTACCAGCGGATCATCCATTCCTACGATACAAAGATCAATCGCATTCTCTTTTGCGAAATCTCTTAATTTATCAAATTCCATAGCGCCGATCGGTACACACTGCGCATACTCAGCGATTCCGGCATTTCCCGGAGCACAAAAGATTTTTTCTGCTCTTGGGCTCTTTGCCACGCTTGCTGCGATTGCATGCTCTCTTCCGCCGCTTCCTACGATCAATACGTTCATAGTCTCTGCCTCCTTACTCGGTAACGATTGTACGATGTCCTTCTACTTCAACCTTTCCGTTCGCGATCAGATCGATTGCATGTGGAAGGATCTTCCATTCAGCCTGTTCCATCACTCTGCGCTGAAGCACTTCCGGGGTATCTCCATTGTGTACTTCTACAGCCTTCTGCAAGATGATCGGGCCTGTATCAGTTCCTTCATCTACGAAATGTACTGTTGCACCAACTACTTTCACACCGCGCTCCAAAGCGGCCTCGTGTACTTTCAATCCATAATAACCTGTTCCACAGAAAGATGGAATCAGAGATGGATGAATGTTGATGATCCGGTTCTTATACTTCTTGATCATCTCCGGCGGGATTACCACAAGGTAACCTGCCAGCACGATCAGATCCGGTTCATATGCATCCACAGCCTTTAAAAGTTCCTGATTAAACACTTCTCTTGACTCGTAGTCCTTCGGAGAAATGCATTTCGCATCGATTCCATTTTCTTCTGCACGTGTCAGTGCATAAGCATTCTTATTATTGCTGATCACGCCTACAAGTTCTGTGTTCGTGATCGTACCATTCTTTACGCTATCGATGATTGCCTGAAGGTTTGTTCCGCCTCCTGACACCATACTTAAGACTCTTAACATAAAGTCACTCCCTTTTCGCCAGCCTCGATCTTGCCGACTACATATGGCTGATCTCCTGCTTCACGAATTGCATCCATTGTCTTATCAACGTCTGCCGGATCAACAGCGAGAACCATTCCAAGTCCCATGTTGAATGTGTTGTACATCATCTGCTCTTCGATTTCGCCCTCTTTTGCAAGTTTTGCAAAGATTGGTGGAATCGGGTAGCTGTCTTTTTCTACAACTGCATGAGTTCCTTCTTTGAGCATACGCGGAATGTTCTCATAGAATCCGCCACCTGTGATATGGCTACATGCTTTTACTGTAACGCCTGCATTTTTAATACTCTTAAGTGCCTTTACATAGATTCTTGTCGGCGCAAGAAGTGCCTCTCCAAGAGTACATCCAAGATCATCATAATAAGTATCTAAAGATTCTTTTGTAATATCAAATACTTTTCTTACAAGTGAAAATCCGTTGCTGTGAACACCTGTAGAAGCCATTCCGATCAGAACGTCTCCGGCTGCAAGGTTCTCTCCTGTGATCATATCTTTCTTATCACATACACCAACTGCGAATCCCGCAAGATCATAATCATCTTCCGGCATAAGTCCCGGATGCTCTGCTGTCTCTCCACCGATCAGAGCTGCATCAGACTGCTTACATCCTTCTGCAACACCTTTTACGATCTCAGCGATCTTCTCCGGATAGTTCTTTCCACATGCAATGTAATCCAGGAAGAAAAGTGGCTCTCCACCTGCACATGCGATATCATTCACGCACATAGCAACAGCATCGATTCCGATTGTATCATGTTTGTCCATTACCATAGCAAGTTTTACCTTTGTTCCACATCCGTCTGTACCGGAAAGAAGAACAGGCTCTTCCATCTCTTTGATCTTCGCAAGAGAGAACGCTCCTGAGAATCCGCCAAGTCCTCCGAGAACTTCTGCACGCATTGTCTCTTTTACATATTCTTTCATTAATTCCACTGATTTGTAACCGGCCTCAATATCTACACCTGATGTCTTGTAATCCATCGTAAATCTCCTTTTCTTTCGAATCGTAATATTTATTTATTGTTCAGATATTCCTCGTAACCAACTTCTGCAAGTCTGTCTGCTTTTGCCTGTACCGTATCTTTCATCTCTGCAGAATAAGCTTTCAGTTTCTCTAAAAGCTCCGGATCTGACATTGCAAGCATCTTCGCTGCAAGAATTGCCGCATTCATACCGCCGTCGATTGCAACTGTAGCAACCGGAATTCCAGGTGGCATCTGAACGATTGAATAAAGTGCGTCCATACCCTCCAGATTCTTTCCTGACATTGGGATACCAATTACCGGCATTGGGAAAAGTGCTGCACACATTCCCGGCAGATGTGCTGCCATACCTGCTCCTGCAATAATTACTTTGATTCCCTTTCCTTCAGCTGCCTTCGCCCAGTCAAAGAAGACATCAGGCATACGGTGTGCTGAAATGATCGTCATCTCATAATCAATTCCAAACTTCTCCAGTGTGGCTGCTGCCTTACTCATCACCTTCAGATCTGAGTCGCTGCCCATGACAATTCCTACTTTTGGCATATCATTTCCTCCTTCAGTGGTATACTGTTTTCCTTCCCTTGGAAAACTTTGTTTATTTATTATCCATACTTATGAAAGATTCCATTTAATCATCTATTAACTATCCAATTGCCTACAGGATTTCCTTAAAATCCCGCTTCATCCAAAGGCTCATTAAGTACCTCTGTTCCCGGCAATACGAATCTTCCGTTCTCTAATAGTATAATGTCTTTTCTCTCGTTTGTCACTACACTTATTTCTTCTAACTCTTTATAAGGCACGGTTATATCTGTATGACAGTTAAAGTATGCTTTTGATACGTCTTCCTTACGAAGAAGAGAACAGGAATTATCTTTCGCCACAATTTCCTTTCCGTTCGGATTGTAGACTCCGATTTCCTCGCTCCAGGAATAGCATGTATCTCCTACTGCAAAATGCGGTCCTGTTTTCTCTGCGATCAGAATCGGCATCTTATCTTCTATATTAAATTTCTTCGCTGCCACATATGCAGTTGTATTTGTTCCAATTGCGAACTCACCAAGCGGAAGAGTCTCATGATTTTTCAGAACATTGTCATAAATATATTTTTTGTTCTGCTTTTCATCCTCAAAATTTGTACATGTATAATCTGTAATCCTTCCATCCTTGAACGTCAGTTTCAGATTCTGATACTGAAGACCATCTAAATAGACCTTACTCACATGAAGTATGCCGTTCGTCCCTTCCAGAACCGGTGACGTGAATACTTCTCCGACAGGAATATTCACGTCTGCCACACAATTTTCGAAGATTGTCTCCTTCTGTGCGTCCTTCAGAGGATATAGTTGTACTGTAATATCTGTCTGGTTTTCTCCTTTTCCTTTGACATGTACACAAGTCCCTTGATCCAGCGCATCGATCATCGTCTGCTGCACTTTTTCATAAAGCTTCGCATCTAATGTATTGATCTTGATCACTTCATCAAAGATCTTTGCATAATCTGCTCCAATCTCCGGTACCGGATAAGCAACAATTGTAAAACTTCTCTCTTCACCCTTGATATACTCATTCGTGATCTGTCCTGATTTGCTGCTAAAGAGAAGATCCAGTTCTCTCTGCGCCTCGTCATATGACGGTGCTGTCTCTTTCGCTTCCGGTGAAAATGGTGTCTCACCGAAGATTTCCATAACCGCCGGTCCTGCAACACCTGCTGCCATCTCTTTGTTCTGCTCGAAAACAGTCTTCATCACCTCAAGCTTACGTTCCACATATCGCTTATCCATGAAGAGTGCCTGATCCTGTCTGTGATCATACTCATACTGCTGATTTGCGATTGCACCATAATATCCGATCTTGTGATGCTCTCGCTTCGTGATCACACTGGATGCTGCACGGTAAATGACAGGCTTTAATCCCATCTTACGGAAGTTCTCGATTGCAAGGCAGATCACCTTCTCAAATCCAAGGCTGTAACGGATATTTACAATCGATTTCTTTGACAGATCTTTTCCGGTATTAATAAAACCAACCCGATATCCTTCCGTATATACATCTGCCATCTTCTGCAGTGTCTCCTGTGGCAGATTTCTCAGATGATGAGCTGTTCCAAGTTCATTCTTGGAAATGTACTCACCGAATTCATACAGATAGTCATCTTTATCAAGGTCTGCCTTCTCAATGATCTGTACAGCAAAATCCGCTGACGGATCCATCTGCTCCAGAATTCGATCTGCATAAAATACATCGCAGTAATCGCTTGCATACCAATACAGAATCTCCTTGATCTGCTCCGGCTTTGGAACCGGATTCTCTTCCTCACTCATTCCTTCGAAACAGGTATAGACTTCGAGAAACAACTCATAAAGGATCGTCAGATAATCCTTGCGCTGTTCAAACACATACGGAATTCCTGCTCTGATTTCCGTATACAACAAACTTAAAAGCTGTCCCATCTCCTGCCCAAATTTTTCACAGGCATAGTCTTGATTGACATAGCTTGTCTGATATTTCTCCCCTATAATATCACTATAAAGAATCCTGTTCAGGCTGCGCTTCTCCTCAAGATTTAAGCTGTCCCAGATTCCATCTTCTATCTTTCTTTGTGTATTCTCTAACTCAAGCAGAAACAAGGTACAATCCTGAAAGTAAGAAATATATGCTGCATCCACTGTTTCTTCTGTCACGATCGTGCGCAGACGCTCAACTGCCAGTTCGTGACGCTGTGTGCACTGTTCATTTTTCTCCTTCTGTAACTCACTTAACTTTCCGATCATAAACTCAGACCTCCAACAAAAATTCCAAGGAAGCACAAGATCTGCACAATACCGATCCCGATTCCACATTTGCAGGAAAGGTATTTTCTATCCTGCTCCTCAAATCCTTCTATTGCATTCCAGATTCCATATATATCAATCATTAAAGAAAGGATTGCAATCCCTCCGACAATTCCGGCTGCCTTTCCTCTCGTCAGGAACGCATATCCGACACATCCCAGCAAGATAGCAAGTGACCATCCGGTCAACCAGCAGGAGATCACACCTCTTCTTGACTGCAGATAAGCTGCTTTCCCATATTTCTTTGATTGATTACGCTTTCGTTCTTTTTCTTTTTTTTCGTTCATTTCTTCTCCTTAGTAGATTACAAACTACAAAAACTATATATCCAAGTACACCGCCGATTGTATTCAGCAGAATATCGTCCACATCAAAGCATCCCACTTTCGTGATCAGCTGCATTAACTCTACACAAAAAGTCAGACAAAAACTCCAAAATAACGTTTTAAAAAAGCTTCTTCTTTTCCCTGCCATTGCAGAAAAATAACCAACCGGCATGAAAATAAGAATATTTCCGATTAAATTCGAGAAAACCGCAAATGTTCCCAGCTGATGTCTGTATTTAATAAATCGCTTAATCTCTTTGAATAGCTCCAGATTGTAATGGTACTCATCCATTACGCCTTCCCTGCCGTACCAGTCTGACAAGAACAGAAAGTATACAAGGAAGATAATATATAATATAAACAGGATCTTTCCAAGCGTCCTGACTCTCTTCGCTTCTTTTTTTGTCAATTTCTTACACCTTTACAGAAAAAGAAAGTCCCCTCTGCCGGTCACTTCGGACGTAACTACTCACAATGAACAAGCTACGAGGGGACTTTCCTTTTAAAATGTTATATTATTTTTATGTTTTAACAGACTGGCTCCATTGATAATAGAAATAATTCCTACCGTAACTCCTGTAACAAGCAGGATAATTCCAATTGCAATGTTACCTGCTCCGCTGTTTCTCATTACACGATACGCTTTTTCCAAAACACCAGGCCTCCTTATTTTGCTCCATATTTCTCATAATATGCATCGATCGCTGCTTTTAATTCATCATCGATCACTACTTTTCCGTCACATTCCTTGTTGTAAAGGCACTCTACAACATCTTCCATTGTAACGATCGCTGCTGTCTCAAATCCATAGAGATCTTTCACTTCGTCAAGCGCGCACTTCTCTCCGCCTTTTCCTACTTCCATACGGTTTAAGGATACCATAAGTCCAACGATTGTAACATCAGCAGCGCCTTTTACCTTCGGAACTGTCTCTTCCATAGATTTACCGGATGTTGTAACATCCTCGATCATGATCACGCGGTCTCCATCTTTCAGCTTACTTCCAAGGAAACTTCCTTTATCTGCGCCGTGATCTTTCTCTTCCTTACGGTCTGAGCAGTAACGTACTTCTTTTCCATATAATTCACTGTATGCGATTGCTGTTACAACTCCGAGTGGGATTCCTTTGTAAGCCGGTCCAAACAGTACATCAAAGTCATCTCCATATGTCTCATGAATTGCTCTTGCGTAATACTCTCCAAGTTTCTTTAATTGGGATCCTGTTACATATGCTCCTGCATTCATGAAAAACGGGGATTTTCTTCCGCTTTTCAGTGTGAAATCTCCAAATTTCAATGCGGCACAGTCTACCATAAATTCAATAAATTCTTTCTTATAACTTTCCATTCTATCTTACCTCCAGGTTTATTTTACAATACCAACCATATCTTTTACATTCTCAAAGCCGTTCTTCTTCATATAAGCTTCAATTCCATCAATCACTTCCAGTGTCACTGCCGGATTGTGGAAGTTTGCTGTTCCTACAGATACTGCACTTGCACCTGCAAGAAGGAATTCGATTGCATCTTCTGCACAGGAAATTCCGCCCATTCCAATGATTGGAATGTTAACAGCCTGAGCAACCTGATAAACCATGCGAACTGCAACTGGTTTCACAATCGGTCCGGATACTCCTCCGGTCTTATTGGCTACCGCAAATGTCTTTCTGTTGATATCAATCTTCATTCCTGTCAGTGTATTGATCAGAGATACCGCATCTGCTCCACCTGCTTCTGCTGCTCTTGCAATCTCCGTGATATCTGTTACATTCGGTGTCAGCTTCATAATGATCGGCTGCTTTGCAATCTTCTTGATCTGCGCTGTCAGCTTTTCTACATTATGTGCATCCTGGCCAAATGCAAGAAATCCTGCATTAACATTCGGACAGGAAATATTGATCTCCATCATATCGATTGCTTCGTCTGCGAGACGCTCTACGACTGCAAGATACTCTTCCGGGGCGTGTCCGCATACATTTACGATGATCTTTGTATCAAAATTCTTCAGATATGGAATGTCTCTCTCACAGAACAGATCAATTCCAGGGTTCTGAAGTCCGATGGCGTTCATCATACCACCATAAACCTCAGCTACACGCGGAGTCGGGTTTCCTGCCCACGGTACATTCGCCACACCTTTCGTTGTCACTGCTCCAAGACGGTTCAGGTCTACAAATTCTGAAAATTCTTCTCCTGAGCCAAATGTTCCCGATGCAACTGTTACCGGGTTCTTCCATTCTACCCCGGCAATATTTACGCTCATGTTCATTAGATTTCCACCTCCGTAGACAAGAATACAGGGCCATCCTTACAGATACGCTTGTTATTTACATTGCTGTGTGCGTCCTTCTCTTTAGTCTTACATACACATGCCAGACAGGCACCGATACCACACGCCATTCTCTCTTCCAGTGAGATATAACACTCGATCCCGTTCTCTTCTGCGTACTGTTTGATCGCACGGAGCATCGGAGTCGGTCCACAGGCATAAATCATATCTGCTTCCAGAGCATTTTCACGGATTGCGTCCATAACATTTCCCTTTGTTCCGACACTTCCATCTTCTGTGGAAATATAAAGTTCTCCGTTCTGCTCGAACTCTTCTTTAAGGAATGTCTGTGCATCACGGTATCCTACTACGATCTGTTTCTTCTCGCAGTCCATCTGTTTCGCCAGTTCAAGGATCGGCGGTACACCGATTCCTCCACCCATCAGAAATACTTTCTTTCCTTCAGCCTTCTCGTATGGGAATCCATTTCCAAGAGGTCCGATCACCGGAATGATGTCTCCTGCTTTCAGCTTAGAAAATTCTTCTGTTCCTGTCTTCGGTCCTGTCACACGGTAAACAACACGAAGTCTTCCATTCTCTTTATCAATCTCACAGATACTGATCGGACGTGGAAGCAGCTTGCTTCCGTCTGTCGTATACATGGAGATAAACTGTCCCGGCTTTGCGTCCTTTGCTGCCTCTGTATTGATCCACATGCTGTAGATTCCATCTGCCAGCTGTTCCTGGGAATGTACTACTGCATTTTCTTTCTGCTTTGCCATAAACTTATGCAATTCCTTTCTTGAAATTATGAGAAACACGATCTGTAGCTTTCTCAATTTCTATGGTAAATTATTTTGCCGCTGCAAGTGCTCCGCTGATGTCAGCTACCATTGCTTCAACTGCTGCTCTTGATGCATCACCGAAATTCTCCGGTCCGAACTTCGCATAAGCTTCCTGTTTGTAAGCTGCAATAATTCCACGGGAAGAGTTTACGATCGCACCAAGTCCGTCTTCGTTAAAGAAATGAACAAGGTCTTTTCCCTGTCCGCCCTGTGCACCGTATCCCGGTACAAGGATGTAAGACTTCGGCATGATCTCTCTTAATACTTTACCCATCTCCGGATAAGTAGCTCCTACAACAGCTCCGATATAGCTGTACTCATCACCCATGCAGTCAGCTCCCCACTCAGCAACCTTCTCTCCAACCCACTCATAAAGCGGTCTTCCATCAATGATTCTGTCCTGGAACTCTCCACTGGACGGATTGGATGTCTTAACAAGGATGAACAGACCTTTCTTCTCTTCCTTGCATACGTCAACAAATGGATTCACTCCGTCAGATCCAAGGTACGGATTCACTGTTGCAAAGTCCTCTCCGAATGGTGTATATTCCTTGCTTCCAACCTTGATCTTTCCAAGATGTGCTGTTGCATAAGCGGCAGATGTAGAACCGATATCTCCACGCTTTACATCTCCGATGATCACAAGGTCTTTAGACTTACAGTAATCTACTGTCTTCTTAAATGCCATCAGTCCAGGAATTCCGAACTGCTCGTACATTGCGATCTGTGGTTTTACTGCCGGAATCAGATCATAAGTCTTGTCAACGATCTCCTTATTGAACTGCCATACTGCCTCTGCTGCTCCTTCTAAAGTCTCACCATACTCTGCATAAGCCTTATCAAGTACGTGCTGTGGGATGTAGTTCAGCATTGGATCGAGTCCAACTACGATCGGTGCACCTGTCTTTTTGATCTTCTCTACCAGTTTATTAATCATTCTTCATTCCTCCATATCCTGTTACTTTTCATCGGATCACCGATGAATGATAACCTTCGGTCTTTCCTTCAGGTTGACGCGTTACTTTTCTTTACGCACAATATGATGTAAGTGTCAAAAGTATAAATTGCGTTTGTGCTCGCACAAATAAGCAATTTATACTTATTGACACGCCGAACACCGAAAACGGAATAAAATGGTGTGAACACGCCATTTTATGGGAGTTTGAGGTGTTCGAGGATTGCGGGAATTGCATAGCAATGGAGCAATCCGGTTACATCAGTGAGTGGCAAAATTTACTTTTGACACTTACATCACAATATATCATTTTTCATAATACCATATTCTTGAGAATTTTCCTAGTCATGCTTTTTAATAAATCAAAAATAAAAACCAATAAAAAACGAAGTTCTTTCTCTGTCACTCATTTAAACAGAATCTGAAAGAACTTGGTTTCTCTGGTTTTATTTTTTAATATCCCGCCGGCACAAGCAATGTAAATGGATAAATCGGAATATTTCTCACGATTCCGAACCCCACCACTATAACTAATACCACATATAGGATTTTCTGATTAATCTTCTGATCCACATGATTACCACCGGTCAAAATCCAGTCAATCAATCGTGCTACAATATACACACCAAGAAACGGGAGTAATGTCACATACATCGGATTATACCGGAATGCCATATAAAATCTTCCATGTAAAATAGAATAGCTTGCCCGCCCGGCACCGCATCCCGGACAATACAGTCCGGTAATAATATGAAAGAGGCAGGGCAGCGGATACTGGTGCGGATTATGAAAAAAGAGATAACCCGCAGCGGCCACTGCAATCACTGCCCCCGTCAGAACTGCGATGATCCTGGCTGACCTTTTTGTTTGAAATGCTTCACGCATCTTTCTCTTCCAAATCATCATCCGCTCACTTTTTAATAATAGTAATAAGCCGAACCGGAAACTGCCCCTGTCACGATCAGAACCATGTAGATCAACCATGTAAGAAGACCAATTGCAAAGGATACGATAATCCAGATTCTTGCCATCTTCGCATTATTCTGTGCTTCTTCAAGATTTCCTGCCAGCATAGCACTATTGATCTTCGCCGAGAACACGATTCCCACTACACCAAATGGAAGGCAGCAACATAACGTTGAAATAATCGATAATATAAGATACGGAACCCAGTTCACTGGCTTCTGTGGCATTCCATTGAAATTATTCTGCTGATAATATCCCTGGTTTTGCTGACCATAGTTTGAAGCTTGCTGAGTATAATTCTGATTCTGCTGGTTATAATTCTGATTTTGCTGACCATACCCCTGTCCATACTCATAGTTGTTTGGTTCACCATAGGAAGTATTCTGCTCCTGATTCACACTTTTGTATGGATCGTTCTGATATGAACCTTCCACATCCTCTGGCTGTGTTGGTTCTGTCGGCTGCACATCTTCTTCTGGCTGCACTTGTTCTTCCGGCAGCACATCTTCTTCTGGCTGCACTTGTTCTTCCGGCAGCACATCTTCTTCTGACTGCACTTTTTCTGTCGGCTGCTGTACCTCTGCTGTATCTTCTGTTATGTTATCTGTTGTCTCTTCCTTCACCTGTGATACAGGTTCCATCTTCTGTACCGGCTGCTTCGCCCCGCAATTCGGACAGAACTTACAACTATCCGATATCTCCTGATAACAGTTCATACATTTCATCATCTCTACCTCACTTTCGTAAGTCACAATTCTCACTTTCCCAGAGCACTGACCAATTTGCTCACTTGTTCGTTTTGCGACTTTATTTCTTATATCATAACATTAATATCACAAAAAAACTTGTATCTTCATTAAAAATTAACACTTTTCTTTTCCCAAACGGATTTCTTCCATTTGTTTTGCGGTCTCTTCATCAAGATAATCCAGAAGATAATTTTTCAGATTTACCTGCCTGCCCAGATGCTCTCCCCTGAGTTCTTTTAATGCCAACTCAACCTCTTCTTTCAGACCTGGCGCAGACATTCTGTGGGCGCCCTGCCCCATGATGATCACCTGCTCAAGTCCATCTGATGTGGCTACGGTTACATCTGCATTCTTCGCAATCCTGCGGACTGTCTTCTCAATATATTGATCTGCTGTTTCTGCTTCTTTCGTATAGACGATATAAATGTTATGATATTTCATCACTTCACCCGGATTCCCCTCTACTTTATAAGCATCATACACAAGGATCAGGGTACATTTGCGGAATCCCTGATAGTTACTTAGAATATCTGCAAGCTTTCCTCTTGCTGCACCAATATCTCTTTCTGAAAGTTCTTTCAATTCCTCCCATGAAAAAATTATATTATATCCGTCTACCAGCAGGTATTCTTCTGTTCCGGCTTTCGCTCTCCGGCGTGCTTCCCACTTCGGATCCTGGTAAGCGCTTCCCGGCTCTCTTGTCTTTTCCTTTGCCCGGACAGTTACAGGACCTGTAGAACGATTCTTCTTCGGATCCGGTGTACGAACATAGATCGCATCCAACTCTTCCTGTGTCAGTTCAATACTGGAGTGCCTGCGTTTTGGAAGTGTCACCTCCATTATATCCATTTCATCATCATTTCCTGATTCCAATGTATGCTCCATATGCATATATTCTTCAACTTCATCCCAATCCACAACAAATCCTGCTCCATGTGCACAGAATACAGAACCTGTCGGATTCGCCAGATCTGCCTCCGAATCATAGGTTGACTCTGCCAGAACTTCTTCCTGATTATGACAAATATCATAACCTTTCAACGAAACTGCTATTCTTCCACGTCCACCTGTATAGGCAGTGAATTCTTTCTGATATCCACGCATCAGGGACACCGGTGCACTTCCTGTCAGCACTGTTGTCTCTTCTTCTATCATCGGTGTTCCGAATTTGCCGGACATATTTTGGATATCTGTCATAGCTCGTCCTACATTTTCTGATGGAAGTTCCATTCGGAATTCATAATATGGCTCCAGAAGAATACTGTCTGCTTTCTTTAATCCCTGACGCACTGCACGATAAGTTGCCTGACGAAAATCTCCGCCTTCCGTATGTTTCTGATGTGCACGTCCGGAAGTCAGCGTAATCTTCATATCCGTGATTGGTGAACCTGTCAGCACACCTTTGTGCTCCTTCTCTTCCAGATGTGTCAGAACAAGCCGCTGCCAGTTTCTGTCCAGAATATCTTCACTGCACTCTGCTGCAAACTGCATTCCGGATCCACGTTCTCCCGGTTCCAGACGCAAATGCACTTCTGCATAATGACGTAATGGTTCAAAGTGTCCTACACCTTCTACCAGTGCTGTGATCGTCTCTTTGTAAACAATACTTCCTTCACCGAATTCTACCAGCACACCAAAACGTTCCTTTATCATCCGCTGTAAAATCTCAATCTGCACATCTCCCATCAACTGTACATGAATCTCAGAAGTCTGTTCTTCCCATACAATATGAAGTTCTGGTTCTTCTTCCTCTAAAATCTTTAGGTTCAAAAGCATCTTATGTACATCACAGTCATCCGGAAGAAGGATCTGGTAGGTCAATACCGGTTCCAATACCGGTAAATCCGACTCTTCTTCTGCGCCGATTCCCTGCCCGGGTCTTGTATTTTCCAATCCGGTAACTGCACATACTCTTCCGGCTTCTACTTCCTTAACAGCCTCAAATTTCTCACCGGAGTAGATCCTGATCTGATTGACCTTTTCATTCAGTTCTTCCACTACATCTTTTACTTTCAGTCTTCCACCTGTCACTTTCAGATAGGTCAGACGGTTTCCCTGATTGTCTCTTGCAATCTTATAAACCTTTGCCCCAAACTCTGCCGGATAAGTCTTATCTTTCATATACCGATCAAGTCCATCCAAAAGTTCTTCCACACCTTGAGAATGTAGTGCCGAACCAAAATAACATGGAAACACCTGGCGGTCTGCAACCGCTTTTTGTACTTTATCCAAAGAGATTCTTCCCTCTTCCAGATATTCTTCCATCATATCATCTTCACAGACAGCCAGCTCTTCCAGCACCTCTTCCACTGCGCTCTCTTTCGTATGTAAATATACTTTTCCACCCGGGCAGTCAGATTCTGTCATGATATCCACAAATGGAACGACATTTTCCCCAAAACGCTTGCGAAGTTCTTTCAGAAGTTTTTCACCATCCGTTCCTTCCTGATCCATTTTATTCACAAAAAGAAAGGTCGGAATCTGATATCTTTTTAATAACTTCCATAATGTCTGTGTATGTCCTTGCACACCATCTGCTCCACTGACAACAAGCACCGCGCAATCCAGAACCTGCAGAACGCGTTCCATCTCCGCAGAAAAGTCCACATGTCCCGGTGTATCAAGAAGTGTGATTGTGCGATCCTTCCACCGGAATACTGCCTGCTTGGAAAAAATAGTGATCCCACGTTCTCTTTCCATCTGATCTGTATCTAGAAACGCATCTTTATGATCCACTCTGCCAAGCTTCCTGATTGCTCCGGCATGATAGAGCATGCTTTCTGACAGTGTCGTCTTTCCGGCATCCACATGCGCTACAATACCTATATTTATATATCTGTCCGGCTTATTTTCTGAGTTATTCCCCATAAAATCTGCCCCTTCCATTGTTTTCTCGTTTTCGGTGTTCGGCGTGTCAATAAGTATAAATTGCTTATTTGTGCAAGCACAAACGCAATTTATACTTTTGACACTTACATCATATCATAAGAAAGAAAAGGAGTCGACTGCTCTTCTTTACAGCCAACTCCTGCTTTTCTTTCTCTGTTATCTTCTAATTATTCACTGAATGATGCACAACCAGGCTTTCCCGATCGATTGCCTTAAAAGAATATCCCAGATTTTTATAGTACTCCATTACCGTCGGAAGTGCCTGAATGGTAGACTCCTTCGCCTCTGTGTCATGGAACAGGAGCATTACTTTGGTATACTCATCCGTTTCTGACTGTGCGATGATCTGATCTGCCGTAACCGTTCCTCCATCTCCACTGCTCACATTCCAGTCATAATACTGGTATCCCTTATCCAACACCTGCTGTGTCAGCTGTGTCATAATTCCTGCCGAGTATTTTTTTGAAATAGAATTCGATGCGCCTCCCGGAAAACGGATAAAGCATGGAACAAATCCAAGCTGTTCTTTTGCCACCTCTCCTATTTTCTCAAGATCATCAAAATAAGCATCCACAGATGCATAGACCTGATCATATTCATGAGTGTAACTGTGAAGTCCAACTGTATGTCCCTCATCATAAACCTTCTTGATCATAGGGAAATAATCCGGCTGCTGGGCAGTAATGAAGAAGGTTGCTTTCGCATCATACTGATCCAGAATATCAAGCACACGCTGCGTATTTGCAGACGGTCCATCATCAAATGTCAGATAAACGACTTTCTCATCATCCTGCGGATCCATGGTTCCAACTGCAACTCCCGGCTGCAGAGACATGGACTTATCTCTTTCTGCCTTTGCTGCCTCTTCTGCTTTTTTCGCTTCTTCTTCAGCTTTTTTCTTCTCTTGTGCTTCTTTCTCTTTCTGCATTTCTACCTGACGTAAAGCTGCTACTTCCCGCGCATTTGCCACCATACATACACCTGTTCCGACAATTGCAAAAAACACAAGTCCTACCAGTATGTTGAAATAAATATTGTTCTCCTGCCGCATTCTTTTGTAACTGTGCATGACACTCACCATTGTATCTTTTATCTTTATCAAAATTTTCTTTATCTTTTGCTGCATTCTTTCTCCCATTCCCTCTGCATTACTGTAAACAACGCTCTTTTTCTTACGAATATTGCTGACATCATCATTTCCGGCATCTTTGGCATACAATATCCATATGATTATATTTATTATAGACCATATATCTTAAATATATAGTAATGATTCATTAAGAATTATTCGAAAAATATTACATTTCTGTTACTTACTATCCTGTACTACTGTTCACACTACCACGAGATCAACAATGAATCCCTTTCATCTGCATTTGACCATTTTCTTTACAAGTGTTAAAATAATTTTACAGATAAGCAATCACAGCATTCGTATGATCTGCTATAGAACATAGAAAGGAGAATATCCGCAATGGAAGATAAGCGTATCACCAAAACAAAACGTGCTTTAAAGTCTGCTCTTTTAAAACTTTTGACCACACAGACTTTTGATGTGATTTCAATCACGGAATTATGTAAGATTGCCAATGTCAGCCGGATCACTTTCTACACACATTATAAAGATAAATTTGCCCTCCTTGACGACATTTTCAATGATATGCTGATTATTGGAAAAGAAGGATACCATCGCAGACAAGAGGAAAACAATCCTGAAAACAATCTCACGCAGGGATATCTGAACGTTTTGGACAGTATTTTGTCTCTTTACTACGAACGTTATGATTTTTTCCAGCATGTCGTACCGGAAACAAATCCTTACCTGGCTTTTCGATTTTATCGGATCCTTTTAGACACGGTAGAATCTCATACAGATAAGCTGAAAGCTTCTTATTCTTTAAAATATTCTGCAAGACAGATTGCCGGATTCATCTGCTTTGGTCTGTTCGGATTTATCAGTGAGTCTTATACATCAAAAGTACCGTTAGAACAGGTTCAGGTCGGAGCAAGACAACTTTTAACAGATCTTCTGCAATCCAAAATTCTTGTATAATGTTTTGCATTTGTAACTGTTCAGAGCCAAGCAAAATTTCAAAAAGAGATGTAAAATGCTTGCATTTTTAGATTTAAACATGAAAAAGAACATGACCCACAGTTTCAAGACTTCTTAAACAGAAGCTTTTATTCTCTGGTCATGTTCTTTTTTATTTTTAATAGTTACGCCTCTTTTTCTTTGTAATGATGCGCCTCTTCTAGCATCATATCTTTCACTTTCATCAGTCGAATCTGTGTACTACGCTCATTCTCATCCAGTTTCATCGTAATGTATTTGATACTTTCCTCTGTCTCTGGAATGATAACATGCTCCAGTGCATTTACACGACGTCTTGTCTTCTCAATCTCTGCCGCCATCAGCTGACATGCTTTCTCACATTCTGCAAGTCGGATCATGTCTGGGAGGATATCTGATAAAGACTTCACTGCTCCATCAAGATCACTGGAAGTAAATGCAAATCCATAAGAATAGATATCATTTTCATCCGCTGTTCTTGTTTTGGATGTGAAGGTCGGAATCTCAACACTCATAACATTCTTCTCATCAACTATGAGTCCAACTTCCTGCTTCGGAGCCATCAATGCAGTATTCAGTGCTGCCTCTGACATTCCGGCCCGGGCAATAACAAAATTACGGTTTGCAGAGAGAATCCCTTCTTCTACACGAAGTCTCACTTCCATATTTTCTCGGACAAGATCCAGATACTGGCGCATCAGCTCATCACGCTTATCTTTCAAAAGCTTGTGACCACGAATGGCTGTAATCCGCTTTTTCTTCAAACGGGTCAGTTCCATACGGGTTGGATTCACTTGTTTCGCAGCCAATACCGCCACCTCCTCTTTCTATCTTCGATCACTCTGTCTGTTCTTACTCTTTGTCGTAATATTCATCCAGATATTTATCGTCAATTCGTTTGAGTTCGGTACGCGGCAGCATGCGAAGCAGCTTCCAGCCGATATTCAATGTTTCCTCAATGCTTCGATCTGTCTGGTATCCCTGAGATACATATTCTTTCTCAAATGCATCTGCGAAACGTGCATATTTCAGGTCAATTTCTGTCAGTGCGGCCTCTCCCAGGATAACCATCAGCTCTTTTGCATCTTTACCACGCGCATAAGCGGCAAACAACTGATTCATCGTATTGGAATGATCTGCTCTTGTCTTATCTGCTCCGATTCCTTTATCTTTCAGACGGGACAGAGATGGAAGAACATCAATTGGAGGTGTTACTCCTTTTCTGTAAAGCTCACGACTTAAGATGATCTGTCCTTCCGTGATATATCCTGTCAGGTCAGGGATTGGATGAGTCTTGTCATCCTCTGGCATTGTCAGGATCGGAATCATTGTGATACTTCCCTTCTTGCCATTCTGACGTCCTGCTCTTTCATACAGTGTTGCGAGGTCTGTGTACAGATATCCCGGATATCCACGACGGCCAGGAACTTCCTTTCTGGCTGCAGATACCTCACGCAATGCATCTGCATAGTTTGTGATATCTGTCAGAATAACAAGGACATGCATATCTTTTTCAAATGCAAGATACTCCGCTGCTGTCAGTGCCATACGTGGTGTTGCGATACGCTCGATTGCCGGGTCATTTGCAAGGTTTACAAACAATACTGTTCTGTCGAGTGCTCCTGTCTCGCGGAAGCTTTCGATAAAGAAGTTAGACTCCTCGAAAGTAATACCCATAGCAGCAAATACAACCGCAAAGTTTTCATTTGTTCCAAGTACCTTTGCCTGGCGGGCAATCTGTGCAGCCAGCTGCGCATGCGGCAGACCGGATGCTGAGAAGATTGGAAGCTTCTGCCCACGAACCAGCGTATTCAGTCCATCAATTGCAGATACTCCTGTCTGGATAAACTCCTCCGGATAACATCTCGCTGCCGGATTCATTGGCAGACCATTGATATCCATTCTGGCATCCGGAAGGATCTGCGGACCTTCATCGATCGGATTACCAAGTCCATCAAAGACACGTCCAAGCATATCTTCTGATACGCCAAGTTCCATGCTTCGTCCAAGAAATCGTACTTTGCTGTTGGAGAGGTTAATACCTGTTGAACTTTCAAACAGCTGTACAAGAACATCGCTTCCGTTTACTTCCAGAACCTTACATCTTCTTGTCTCACCGCTCGCCAGCTCGATTTCTCCAAGCTCATCATATGTTACGCCTTCTACTCCACGCACCAGCATCAGAGGTCCGGCCACTTCCTGAATGGTTCTATATTCTTTTGGCATTTAACCTTCCTCCTTTACAAATGCTGCTGCAATCTGAGCGCTTAATGTCTCATCGACCTGCTTAAATTCTTCATCAAGCTTATCTTCTGTCACATATTTAAAACGTCCGATCTGCTCTCTGACTGGCATTGATATCAGCTTCTGAAGTGATGCACCTTCTTTTAATGCATCGGTTGCCCTGTCAAAGAATTCATTAACGAGAACCATCATCATATGCTGTTTCTTCAATGACGTATACGTATCTACTTCATGGAAAGAGTTCTGATGCAGGAAGTCCTCACGGATTGATCTTGCAGCTTCCATCTTCAGACGGTCGGACGGTGAAAGTGCGTCCATACCTACCATCTTAACGATCTCTTCCAGTTCTGCTTCTTCCTGAAGCAGTGTCATCATCTTCTGACGGCCTTCCATCCAGTCTTCAGCGACCTGTCCGTTAAACCATTTTTCCATATCATCTAGATACAGAGAGTAACTCTTCAACCAGTTGATTGCCGGGAAATGTCTCTTGTATGCCAGGGAAGCATCCAGTCCCCAGAACACTTTGACGATACGAAGTGTAGCCTGAGATACCGGCTCAGATGTATCACCACCTGGAGGAGATACTGCTCCGATAACGGAAAGTGCTCCTTCTCTTCCTTCTTTTCCAAGAGAAACTACATGTCCGGCACGCTCATAGAACTGAGCCAGACGACTTCCAAGATAAGCTGGATATCCTTCTTCACCAGGCATCTCTTCCAGACGTCCTGACATCTCACGAAGTGCCTCAGCCCAACGGGATGTTGAGTCTGCCATAAGTGCTACAGAATATCCCATATCACGGAAATATTCAGCAATTGTAATTCCTGTATAAATAGATGCCTCACGCGCTGCAACCGGCATGTCTGATGTGTTTGCGATCAGAACGGTTCTCTGCATCAAAGGCTGTCCTGTCTTCGGATCCTTCAATTCCGGGAACTCATTCAGAACATCTGTCATCTCATTTCCACGCTCACCACATCCGATGTAGACAACAATATCTGCCTCAGCCCATTTTGCAAGCTGATGCTGGATCACTGTCTTTCCACTTCCGAAAGGTCCCGGAACGGCCGCAACACCGCCCTTGGCGATTGGGAAGAATGTGTCGATGACACGCTGTCCTGTTACAAGTGGCATTTCCGGCGGAAGTTTCTTCTTATACGGACGACCACGACGAACCGGCCACTTCTGCATCATAGTTAATTCTTTTTCGCCTTTTTCTGTTTCAACAACTGCTACAATATCCTCTACTGTAAATGTTCCTTCTTTGATTTCCTTGATTGTTCCTTTAATTCCATAAGGAACCATGATCTTCTGCTGTACAAGAACTGTTTCCTGAACTGTACCGATCACATCTCCTGTCTCTACTTCATCTCCAACCTTTACAGTAGGAACAAACTCCCATTTCAGATTTCTCTTAAGAGACGGAACTTCAACTCCTCTTTTCAGGTTGTTTCCAGAAATCTTCATAATATCATCCAGTGGTCTCTGGATTCCGTCATAAATACTTGCGATCAGACCAGGTCCTAATTCTACAGACATTGGAACATCCATAGATTCAACCGGTTCTCCAGGTCCGAGACCTGATGTCTCTTCATATACCTGGATGGATGCCTCATCACCGTGCATCTCAATGATCTCTCCGATCAGACGCTGTTCCGATACACGGACAACGTCAAACATATTCGCATCACGCATTCCCTCTGCGATAACAAGAGGTCCTGCGACTTTTTTAATCACTCCTGTGCTCATTCGCTTACTCCTCCAAACAGAATATCTGATCCGACGGCCTGCTCAACTGTCTTCTTCACGCCTTCAACTCCGGCTCCTGTATTCCCCGACACACCCGGGATCTGAATAATCGCCGGAAATGTCTGCTCACCGTACTTGTTGATTTCTGACGGAATCTGTGCAGCCACAGCCTCTGTAATATAGATAATGCCGTAATTTCCTTCTGCAAGCTGGCGAAGCTTTGCCTTCGCCTCATCCCGGTCTTTCACAGGGCAGATGCTAAGACCGAGGGTGGCAAATCCATAGATACTGTCATAATCGCCCATTACTGCAATCTTATACATACATCTCCCTTATCCTTTCCCGGATTGCTTCATCCGGAAATTCATTCTGCTTTCCGGTCAGTATAATCCGTACTGTCTTGATCTCATTTTGTCTGGCTAACAGATATGCCAGAAGCGGTCCAACAGAAAATGATTCGTATTTCTGTGACCTCATGGAATCTGTCATTTTATTATCACACCAGCGTTCAAATGCAGACGGTGATATACGCAGTGCATCGGCACCTTCACGATAAGATGTTCCTTCCAGATACTGTGCGATTTCCTCCGCACCGGCCAATGCTGCCTGTGTCAGCTGATCCACATTGATCTCGGAACAATTCACCATTGCCTTCTTCATGAAATCTGCATTTTTTCCTGTCTTCTGAGATCTTACTGCAATCTTAATATCAGCGATTGCAACTGCTGTCTGTGCATACTCTTCAATGATCTTCTCACCTGATTTTTTCCCTGCTTCCAGCATAGCTTCCAGTGTTGCGCGATCAATAATAAGATCACACAACTGTCCGTCTCTTGTGTGAAGCAGAGTATCAAATGCTTCTCTTGCTGTTGCCGGCATATTTCCCGGCAGCTTATCAAACTCTTTGTTCTGAACAATTGCATACATTTCTTCTCCAGAAATCTCACAATCATCATAGAAGATATTTTTATTCTCTACTTCCGTACATACTTCTTTGATCGCTGCTTTCAGATTGTGATAAAGTTTTGGAAGTGACAGAACATCGAATACATGCATATCCGGTGCCACCTCACGGATTGTCTGCCACACCTTCTCTTCTTCCTTATTCAGAACTTCATCTGCATTCAGCGTTCCTGCTGTCAGATCTCCCCAGCCCTTTTCAACCAGAAGCTGTAGAGCCTGTTCTGCACTCTTGCACGCAAGAAGCTGTTCAATCACTGCATTCGTTAAAAGAGAGACTTCCAGTGCACGGATTCTGGCAACCGCATAGGTATATTTTGTCTTACTCAAGATTATCCCTCCTTGCGGCTACACTGCTGTAAACAGCTGCCGGTTCACTTTATCTGATAACTCTTCTCTTCTTGCATCAAACAACGCTTTGATCGTACAATTTTCTTCGATGCCGCCATAGGTCAGGATAAATCCCCCATCCATTCCGTCCGGCACTGTCTCTGTAAGTTCCAGGCTTCCGCCTTTCTTCTTCGCTGTTTCATATACTTTTTCCATATACCCTTGAGGCATACGTTTTCTGTCTTTCTCTGTAAAGCAGATGGTTCCTTCTTCCGGAAGTACATACTTCTCAAGAACCTTTTCAAGCATTGCAAAATAAGCTGCATCATCAAGCTCTCCGACTGCTTTGTAAGCATCTTCAAGAACTTCACTGATCACTTCCTGTTTCGCCTCAAGTACTGCCTTGCGCTTTCTCATATCTGATGAAGAGGCCAGGCGTTTCACAGAATCTTCTGCTCTGGCTTCTGCCTGTGCGACAATCTTCCGTGCATCTTTCTCTGCCTGTACTTTTGCTTCCCCAATTATAGAATCCGCCTGTGCGTGTGCCTGTGCGAGTATCTCTTTTGCATTGTCCTGCGCCTCTGCGATTATTTGCGCTTTCATTTTGTCAAGTCCACTCATCTCCACGCTCTCCTTTTTATTTATTTCTTACAGCTGGATACCACTTACTGCGAGGAAGGAAATCAGAAGAGCCAGGATCGCATATGTCTCAACCATTGCCGGGAACAGCATTGCTTTACCAAACTGCTCTGGCTTCTTTGCTACGATTCCGATAGAAGCCGCTGCTGTCTTACCCTGTGCGATACCTGAAATCAATCCAACGATACCGATTGGGAGACAAGCTGCAAGGATCATAAGTCCTGACTGAACGCTAACTTCTACTCCGCCACCGCCGAGAATACCAATTTTAGAAAGTGTAATAAATCCAACAAGCAGACCATACAGTCCCTGTGTACCTGGGAGCAGCTGCATGATAAGTACTTTAGCGAATTTGCTCGGGTCTTCTGTTACAACACCTGATGCTGCCTGTCCTGCGATTCCTACACCTAACGCAGATCCTGCACCTGCGAATAATACTGCGATTGCTGCGCCTAATAATCCATATACAACTCCAAGTTCACCTGCTATATTCATAATGTTGTTTCCTCCTTAACATCAACATATTTCGTATTTTCTTTAAAAGGCTCGAATGCTTTTCCGCCGCCTTCATAAAATTTTCCGAAAAATTCCACAAACTGTAAACGGTTTGTGTGTACATAAGCTCCCAGCAGATTGATCGCCAGGTTCAATACGTGTCCCACAATGAAGATCACAATGAAAAGAATCACACCGATCACATTGTTTGGAAGCATCGCTCCCATCTGATTAATAACGGATGCGATAACTCCTGTTGCAAGTCCAAGTGCAAGAAGTCTTGAATAGGACAATGCGTCACTGAGCCATCCTGTCACGTTATACAAATCATACGCTCCAAGCGCAAGCCGAAGCGCCGGATTCTTGTTTGCTCTTCCTGACATCAGCACAATACCGATTGCTCCACCCGCAGCCATCACTTTTGCAGCAGTGTTCAAAGCTGCCGGGAACACGATCGTAGTCTGTGCGATTGATGCGAAAATGTCACTTGGAAGCAGCATCAGGATCAACCCGATCAGCATTACAAACCAAAGTACAACGTCACAGATAAAATCTACAACCTTACCATCTTTTAAACACAGATAACCTTTAATTCCAAATCCTACGAACAAATGAATTGTTCCAAATAACAAAGAATAAACCAGAAGTTTCATTGGATCATTCAATGGAACAAACCAAAGTGCCGGAACTGTTACCGTATGTCCGAAGAATTTTTCTGAAACAATGTCTACGATATTTCCAAAATATCCTCCAAATAGAACGCCCCATACAAGTGTAGATACTCCACAGTAGAAAAACAGTTTCAAAGATTTTGCCATGCTCTGTGACATTCTTGGATATTTCTTCACAAGAATCGCACACACAATTGCAACAACTGCTCCATACGCTGCATCTGACAACATCATTCCGAAGAAAAATACGTAGAAGAATGACATGATCGTTGTCGGATCGATCTCTCCGGCATGCGGTAATCCGTAAGATTCTACAATGCCTTCCATGTTTGTAGAGAATGGGTTATTCTTTAAAATAACCGGTGCTTCTTCCCCTTCTTCAATGTCTTCAATATCTACCATACAGTTATATTTCTCTGTCAAAGATTTCTCTACCGGACCTGACTCACATGCCGGTATATATCCACTTATCACAAATGTACGCTTTGACTGAAGAAGATCTCCGAGAACTGCATACTTATCTGCTCGGACTCTGTAATAATCTGCTACGGCCTGAAGTTCTTTTCTTTTGGAAGCCAGGCTCTTAAGTTCTGCCTCGCACTGCGTCATCCGCTCTCTTGACGCTGCTATCTCTGCTTCCAGTACTTCCTTCTGCTCTTTTGGTGTCTTGCTCCAGTTCTGGGACGGTCTTGCAAATCCTGCACTTCGAAGTGCTTCTTCCACTGTCTGGAGTTGTTCTTTCAAACAGATGACTGCAATGCAGATCATATTAGATTCTGCTGAAACTAAATGTACATCGACCCCTGTTTTCTCCATCACTTCCGGAGTCTTCTCAAGTAGAATGGAATAAATGTTCTCAAGAGTAAGCTCTCCCGGCATTGTTCCCAGGATCAAAGCAGTCCTTTTTGTCTTCCCTTCCTGAAGCGGAACATCTAATGCCATCCACGGCATCAGACTTTCAATCTGATTCTCAATCTTTGCTATACCTGCTCTAAGCTCAGCATACTCGCGATCAAGATCATAAATTCCGCGGGCTGTCTTGATTAATTCCGGTCCAGATATCTGAACCTTTTCTTCCAACTCGCGATCGATCAGTTCTTTTCCTTCCAGCGAAGAAAGTAATGACTTTTTCTCCGGAGCGTAAGCATCCAGAATCCCCAGTGCCTGATCTGCTGCCGTTGCCGCTTTTTCAAATTTCATCCGCTGTCCGGTTGTGTCCATCTTTTGGAAGAATGCATCCTCTTCTTTGTCCCTGTCAACTTCAAGAACTCCAAGATGCTGTAACTGTTCCAGGATTGCTTTTCGATCTTTCTTCAGGGCACAGATGCTGATTTTCTGCATCTTAAGTACCGCCATAATCTTATCCCTCCTTTTTTGTTACGACCACATGGATCAGATTAATTCAGAAAGAACCAGCTGCACTGCTGCATCCTTTTTCTCTCTTGCAGAAACCTTCAGCTCTTCGATCACATCTTTGAGCTTCTCTGCTTCTTTATCTTCCTGATTTTTCGCCTCTTCTCTGGCTTTCTCATCCAGTCCACCGGCAGTTCTTTTCGCCTCTTCTATAAGTTCTTCATGAATCTGCTTCGCCTGAAGAGATGCATCTTTCAGAATCTGTTCTTTCTGTTCCTGTGCTTTTACAAGAATCTCTTCTGCCTGCTGTTCTGCTTCTTTAATTGACCGGATTGTCTCATCCACCATAGTATCTACACCACCTTTCTTGTCTCCCCTTTTTATTGTTCTTATGTGATTTTGAACAATAAGATTTCTTCGCTGCATGTTGTTACTGCACATTAATATCTAAGGATTACGCTGTTCGCAGCACGTATCAATATATTATTACCATACTTTTCTTTCCTATTCTCTTTCTGTTTGTAACTTTCGCACAACGATGTTATTTTAAACATAGCATATTTTGTCGTAATAATCAAACTTTTTATTAGATTTTTATAAATAATTTTTAGATTACTAAATATTTCGTCTATTTTTTGTAGTTTATTAAACGTTTTTTGTGTATTTGTATAAATATCTGATTATTTGATGTAAGTGTCAAAAGTATAAATTGCGTTTGTGCTCGCACAAATAAGCAATTTATACTTATTGACACTCACATCATTATTTGCCATTTAAAAAAAGGAACAAGATCAAACCTTTTTTCAAATGATTTGACCCTGTTCCTTTTTCACTTTATTTCCAATGAAGTTCGTGCAGCTCTCCACTTAAATTCATTCCTGCAAATCCATTCTGTCGCAGTGCTTCATACAACACAATTGCCACCGAATTACCAAGATTCAATGAGCGGATATCTCCGTTCATCGGGATTCTCATACAGTCTTCCTCATGCTCTACAAGAATCTCTTCCGGGATTCCCGCACTCTCTTTTCCGAACATAATATAGCAATCCGGCTCATACTCTACATCTGTATAGACCTTGTGCGCTTTTGTTGTCGCCATATAGATTTTAGCTCCTGGATTCTTTTCAAGAAAATCCTGATAATCAATATAAGTTGTCACATCAAGATCTTTCCAGTAATCCATGCCTGCGCGCTTTAATGATTTCTCATTCAGCTTAAATCCCAATGGCTCGATCAAATGAAGCCTTGTCCCTGTTGCTACACAGGTTCTTCCGATATTCCCTGTATTTGCCGGAATTTCCGGCTCATAAAGTACAATATTTAACATATTTATCGCCTCTTCTATCTTCTTATGCGTTACTGTTCACACGATGTGCGACCAGCAACGCATCTCGCCATTTTAAATCG
>ERZ1034939.54-NODE-54-length-88544-cov-11.617851_pt1 | contig 88544 bp, 84 predicted proteins | sample MGYA00520626_ERZ1034939 | MGnify/ENA primary metagenome ERZ1034939 (study PRJEB33766, sample SAMN09781751) | gut metagenome | biome: gut microbiome | host: Homo sapiens | place: Madagascar | study: EMG produced TPA metagenomics assembly of the PRJNA485056 data set...
TCTTTTAGGTAGCGGAGGTATCGACGACGCCGGTCGCATTGGCAACCGCGACTATAACGATCATGCATAGGAGCAGCACACCCAATGCCTTGAGCCAGAGTTTCGCGAGCTTCTTGCCGCGATAGCTGTCGAGCAGTGCGAATCGCCGACGAAGACGACGCTTATCGAGCAGCGCAAAATGCATAAGCACCATAAGGCCATCGACAAAGAAAAAATACTCGATTATGAGAAGCCACGTCGGGTAGCTTTGGTTTGCTCCGGTGGGGTGAAAGACGGCAAAGTGACTTCCGGCAAAGAACACAAGCAGCGAGAAGCAGACGAGCGTATTCCAAATGCGCCCCAGAGACTCTGGAACGCGGGAGAGCGGACCGCATGCAGCGGAGGCGGCAGGTCTAGGAAGCCCTGTGGGGTTCTGGAGCCCTTGGGGCGTCAACACCGTCTCCGAGGCCGGAGTGCGGACAGGCGCAGGAGGCCGCACGGGGCGACTCAGATCGTATGCCGCGCGCGTCGCCCGTCCCAACGCTTCCGCACTCGCAAAACGCTTGACCGGGTCGAGCGCCATCGACATGCAGACGGCATCGGCAAGTGGAGTGGGAATGCCACGTGTCTCGCATTGCTCGCGCATGTCGAACCCTGGTTTAGGGTCGACTCCCGTCAAGCAGAAGAACAACAGGGCGCCCAGCGCGTAGACGTCGCTACGTACACTCGTCTGCCCAAACCCATACTGCTCGGGCGGCGCATAGGGTCGCGTGCCAAACTTGACGGTGTCGGCATCGGCGCCATCGCGCCATACGCGCGCGATCCCCAAGTCGATAATCACCAGCGATGAAAACGTCAGGCCCTCATCGAGCGTTCGGTTCGCACCCGTCACGATGATATTCGACGGTTTGAGGTCGCGATGGATCACCGGCGCCGACGTCTCCCCCACCATTGCAAAACCGGCGTGGAGCTCGTCCACGGCGTCGCAAAGGGCAGGATACAATTCACGTGCATAATCGGTGGTGGCTCCAAGACGGTCCACCAGCGCCCCAAGCGTCTCCCCTTCGATGTATTCCATAACCACGTTGAGCTCGTCGCCCACACGACGACAATCGACGATTCTGGGCAGGTGCTCAAAACGCCTGCCTGCCCGCTGAGCGGCAAACAGACGCTCGTATGCCCCACCGATTTGAGCCGAAGCATCGATGCGTTTACGAACAAAGGGGCCGAGCGAACCACCGCCGGTCCCTTCAAAGTGCACGAGCTCGGTTGTTTCAATGGACGTGCGCTTAAGTACTCGCTCCACGCGATAGCTGTCGTCGCGATCGAGCGACGCCAGGTGCTCGGCAAGCGCTGCGGTCAGCTCGTCATCGGAATATGTTGGGGTCTGAGTATCCATAGCCTCCATCATAACGCAGGGCGCAGACACCCCATGGCATCCGCACCCCGTTCGTTTGCATCGTTGTTCGGCAGCTCCGCCGGCTCAGATATCAGCCGCTAACTCACCGTCTCCTCGCCAAAGCGATACAGCTCCTCGTTGACCTTTTGGAGGCTACACCCGCGATCGATGCAAAAGATGATAATCGCATCGCGTCGGTCCTTGCAGTTAAGGACGCTTACCCCGGCAGACGTCAGCGCACGGTTGGTCTCTTTGAGCGTCAGCGCCATCGCAAAGGCAATCTGCAGCACTTTATTGCGACTCGGATGACGCGCACCGGTAAAGATCTGATAGCCAAAGGTCTCATTGAGATCGGCCATACGAACCACGCGCGAGCGCTCCAAGCCCTTTTCCTGCAGCAGCTGCTTCAGGTAGTCCGAAAGCGACGGGGCGGCAAAGTCGTGCTCCCTGATATAGCCATCGATGTTCGGCGCATCGAGAAGCTCATTGAGCAACTCCTCGGTCAGCTTTTTATCGGGCATACGACTTCACCTCCCCCAGTGCATGCAACATGCTAGAAACCGCTTACGTCCGAACGCTCCCAGCTAGCAACCTGGTCGGGAGACACCGTACCCAGCGCCTCGAACTTCCAGGAGCCGCCCGCCTTCAGATGATTGGTGTTTGCAAGAGCCGTTCCAACCTGGTTGCCATCGGCATCATACAGAACATATTCAATCTGAATGTAGCTCTTTTCCTTGTCCGTGTTATTGGTCAGTGTGCCCGTGATCTTATAGGCAAACTGATTGGAGGTGTCTTCAGCCTCGTCAGCAATGGTATACGGTTCTTGCGGTTCTTTTCGCTCCTCAGCCTTCTGTGTCGCTTCGGCAGGTTTTGCCGAATCGCTCGCAGACGAATCGGTTGAATTGCCACCCATAGAGCCCACGGCACCGACGATAACCAGCACCACGATGACGCCTAGGACAATCTTGCCGATCGGCTTCTTTCCCTCTTTTGCCATTATTCATCCTTCCTACGATCCGGCTACCGTGCCGGCACACAGCACATCGTAGAAAGGATTGAACTTGAATTCATTAGCTGAGAGCTAATGTTGCGGTAAACGGCCAATGCGGTTGTCCAAACGCCGAGCAAACGCACTTTGCGCGACCGTCTGCTGGCAGTGCATCAACCCACCGTAACGGATTCCCCGGTAAAGGCACTGATCATCAACAGGACAAAGAACACCAGGTAGCTGACACTCAGGGGGTACGCAATGACCAGGAATACGACCCAGCCGACATTGGTTTTACCGTCGGCGCGGCGCTGTTCACGACTGTGATAAAGCCAAATCGTCACGCCGATGGCAGTGATAAACAGTACGAGTGCCGCCGCAGCCAGTCCAGCAAGCGCAAACATCACGCCAATGCTCACAGCAATAACCGGGAGCAGCAGCAAGCCGCACCCGCACCCACCCGGACTATACACGGCAGTCTGTCGGCGCTTCATCGTCACTCCAAGTTAAGCAATCGTTTGTAGACATCGAGGCCTTTGAGTAGGATTTCCTCGTCAAAGAGCATGGTATCAGTATGCAGGGCACTTGTGGCATAGGCAGGGCAGCCCTCGGCGTCGCTCGGATTATCCTGACTGACAGGAACGCCCGTGCCCAGCAGGAAGAACACGCCCGGCAGATGGCGCTGATAGAAGGCGAAGTCCTCGGCAATCAGCAGCGGCTCGTCCACGAGCTGTAACTCGGGCAGAGCAGGCGCGATTCGGGCAAATAGCTCGGGGTAGTTATCGACCGGCGGATAGCCCTCGGCAAAGTCGAGATCGTACGTACAGCCTGTTGCGGCGCAGGCCTCGTCCAACACGCGGCGCACGCCCTCGCGCGCTCGGTCGAACATATCGTCCGTAAACACGCGCAAGCTGCCCGCAACATGGGCCTCCCCCGCCACCGCATTGCAGACGGTACCGGCCTGTAGCAGGCCAAACTTACCAATGCAGGGTTCATCGGCACCCAACTCGTCCATCAATTCACGCGCGGCAACCAAGAACTTGGCAGCCGCCAGCGCCGCATCGTGCGATTCGTTTACGGGAACGCCGTAGGTCTTGGCGATATGGATGCTTGTCCCGTGAATGTGCACGTGCGTCTCACTCGAGCGTGCCAGCAATGGACCGGAGCAGCTCGCCAACGTGTCCGCAGGCAGGTCGGGCCATACGTGGAACCCGAAGATACGGTCCGCCCTGTAGCGCTCAAACACCCCGCTCTCGCAAACTGTCTTGGCACCACCGGTCGTCTCCTCTGCAGGCTGGAACACAAAGAGCACGTTGCGCTTGATGGCGCCCGGCTGCTCACGAATCGCGCGATCGACAAAGGTTGCCGCCGCAAGTGCCATGGCCATGTGTCCATCGTGTCCGCAAGCGTGCATCTTTCCGGGATGCGTCGAGGCAAAGGCCGCACCCGTCGCCTCCGCGATGGGCAGTGCGTCCATATCGGCGCGAATCGCCGTGGCATGCGCGGCACCCGTGCCAGCGTCGAAGAAAGCACAAACACAGCCGGGGCAAGGATGGGTCACTTCACAGGCAAGCGAGGCGAGCACGCCCTCGATATAGGCTATGGTTTGCGGAAGATCGAAATCGAGCTCCGGAATGCGATGCAGGTCGCGACGATAGCGACGAAGTTCTTGGAGCTCGGTCATAAAGGATCCTTTCATGGGGCATATCCATTCGCACAATATTGTGATGCAGAATTATGACGCCCTTATTTCTAGCATATCCCTGCATTTTTTAAACGTTATATACGAATACTCTTGTTTGGTAAAGTGCAACGTGGTAGGGTCTTTACCACTTGATAGAGGCGCGGGCACGAAGAGCCGCGGGCGAGCCGGCAGGCTTTGACCCCGTGGGGAGGCGAAACCCGCCGAACTGGGTTTTTCGGGCACGAACAACCTGGTGGGCCTGCGGGAAACACCCGCAGGACTGTCTGCAGCAATGCGGGAGCGCTATCCGGACATTGGGTCCACGCTATGCGGATTCGATGCGCAGATGGCGCCGTCTGGATAGCGAGGTTTACGGGACATGGCATTGACCCCCAACGAGGCATATGCGGCCAAGCAGCCGTTTGTGGACAAAGAGACGCTCGAGCATATCGTCGAGCAGTTCCCCACGCCGTTTCATCTATACGACGAGGCAGGCATCCGCCGCAACATGCAAGAAGTGCGCGACGCCTTTGCATGGAACCCGGGCTTTAAGGAATACTTTGCCGTGAAGGCCAACCCCAACCCGGCGCTCATCTCCATTCTCAACGAATACGGCTGCGGCTGCGATTGCTCGAGCTATACCGAGCTCATGATCGCCCGCTCGCTGGGTATCACGGGACACGACATCATGTTCTCGTCCAACGACACGCCGGCTGCCGACTTTGAGCTCGCCAACAAGCTGGGTGCCATCGTCAACTTTGACGATATCAGCCACATCGAGTTCTTCGAGCGTGTTGCGGGGCCCATCCCCAAGACGGTCAGCTGCCGCTTTAATCCAGGCGGCCTGTTCCAGCTCTCCAACGGCATCATGGACAACCCGGGCGACTCCAAGTACGGCATGACCACCGAGCAACTCTTCGAGGCGTTCCGCATGCTCAAGGCCAAGGGCGCCGAAAACTTTGGCATCCACGCATTCCTTGCCAGCAACACCGTCACCAACGACTACTACCCCAAGCTCGCGCGCATCCTCTTTGAGCTCGCCGTGCGCTTGGAGCGCGAGACCGGCGCACACGTCGCCTTTATCAATCTGTCCGGCGGCGTCGGCATCCCCTATCTGCCCGAGCAGCAGGCCAACGACATTCACGCCATCGGCGAGGGGGTGCACGCGGCATACGACGAGATCCTGGTTCCCGCCGGTATGGGCGATGTGGCCATCTGCACCGAGATGGGCCGCTTTATGATGGGGCCCTACGGCTGCCTGGTCACCAAGGCCATCCACGAGAAGCAGATCTACAAGGACTATATCGGTGTCGATGCAAGCGCCGTCGATTTGATTCGCCCTGCCATGTATGGCGCCTACCACCACATTACGGTGATAGGTCAGCCAGGCGGCGCCGACAAGGCCACAGCGCCTGTCACGAACACCTATGACATCACGGGCAACCTATGCGAGAACAACGACAAGCTCGCTATCGATCGCGAGCTGCCGCATATCGACATCGGTGACCTGCTTGTAATCCACGATACCGGTGCGCATGGCTACTCCATGGGCTACAACTACAATGGCCGCCTGCGCTCCGCCGAGGTGCTGCTGCGCCCCGACGGCTCGGCCGATCTTATCCGCCGCGCCGAGCGCCCGGGCGATTATTTTGCCACGCTCGACGTGCTGCCGTGCGGCCGTGAGCTGCTGGCCAAATCGCGTGCCGAAAGCGCTCGTCGTCGCGCTCAGGACGAGCGCCTGGCCGTCGCTGCCCAATGGAACAAACGCATCCAGATCGCGGAAGCGAAGGAGAAGAACATGGACATCCGCAATCTCGAGGGCTCAATCGTCGCCCTCGTCACGCCGTTTAAAAAGGACGGCAGCGTCGACTTTGACGCGCTCGAGCGCCTTATCGATTTCCACTTGCAAAATGGCACCGACGCCATCCTCACCCTAGGCACCACTGGCGAGAGTGCCACGATGACCGATGACGAGGACAACTCCGTCGTCGCCGCCGTAGTCAAGCATGTTGCAGGACGCGTCCCCGTCATCGCCGGCTCGGGCTCCAACTCCACGCAAACCATGCTCACCAAGTCGCTCACTTACCAAGGCCTGGGCGCCGACGGCCTGCTGCTTATTACCCCCTACTACAACAAGTCTAATGAAGAGGGCATCTACCAGCACTTTAAGACCGTCGCCGATGCCGTGGACATCCCCTGCATCCTGTACAACATCCCCGGCCGCTGCGGCTGCGGTATCAGCGAGCGCAATGTAGAGCGCCTGGCCGCGCATCCCAACATCATGGGTATTAAGGAGGCCTCGGGCAACGTCGCCTACGCGGCCAAGATCGCCCACCTGCTGTCCGATGACTTCCGCATGTACTCGGGCGAGGACGCCCTCACCGTACCGCTCATGAGCCTGGGGGCCTCGGGCGCCATCAGCGTGTGGGCCGACGTTCAGCCACAGCTCGTGCACGACATGTGCCGCGCTTATCTGGACGGCGACGTGGATCGCGCCCGCGATATCCAGATTGCCGGTCAGCCGCTCATCAACGCCCTCTTTAGTGAGGTCAACCCCATCCCCGTCAAGGAAGCGCTCGCCCTGATGGGTATGATCGAAGCCAACTACCGCATGCCGCTGTGCCCCATGGCCGATAACACGCGCGCCGCACTTACCGATGCTCTGAAGGGAGCTGGTCTGCTTGATTAAGACCGTCATTATGGGAACGGGCCGCATGGGCTCGCTCATCCGCACCACCGCCGAGGGCGTTGTCGACGCCGCCGGGCAGCCCGTTTTTGATATCGTCGCCCAGATCGGTTTTGATCTGTCCGAGCTCGAAAGCGCCCCGGCAGCAGACATTATCATCGACTTCTCGAACGTCGTGACCTTTGGCGCCGTCGTCACCTATGTCAAGCGTACAGGCGCCGCGTTGGTCTCGGGCACCACGGGCTACACACCCGAGCAGATAGATTGCCTGCGCGAGCTGGGTCAGAACGCCCGCGTCATGCACTCCGGCAATTACTCCATCGGTATCGCAGCCCTGCGTCATCTGGTAGCACAGGCCACACGCGAGCTGCCCGGCTTTGACTGTGAAATCGTCGAGACACACCATAACCAAAAGGTCGACGCCCCCAGCGGCACCGCCAAGCTGCTGCTCGACGCCGTAGTCGAGGCCGAGCCCGAGGCAGGCTACCACCCCGTCTACGGACGCGAGGGCATGTGCGGCGCGCGCGACCCCAAGGAAATCGGCATGCACTCGCTGCGCGGCGGCACCGTCGCCGGCGTGCACGAGGTGAGCTTCTTTGGCCAGGACGAGGAGGTCACGCTCACACACCGTGCCACGAGCCGCCAGATTTTCGTCAACGGCGCCCTGGCCGCCGCCCAGAAGCTCGTCGCCCGCGACCCCGGCTTCTACACCTTCGACCAGGTCATGTTTGCCTAATCAACCATCAACCGTACCAACACAAAGGAGACACAGCACATGAGCAACGCAGCCGAGATGGATGCACAGGAGATTATCAACTACATCGCCACCGCGCCCAAAAAGACGCCCGTCAAACTGTACGTGCGCGAAAAGCCGGGCATGAAGGTCCAGTGGGGCAATGCACACGTCTACGGCGGTCGTCGTGGCAAGACCGTCTTTGGTGACTGGGATGAGCTCAAGGCCATCTTGGACGCCAACGCCGATTCCATCGACTACTACGACGTCGAGAACGATTGCCGCAACTCCGCCGTGCCCATGCTCGACCTCAAGGGTGTCAACGCCCGCATCGAGCCAGGCGCGATCATCCGCGACCGCGTCGAGATCGGCGACCGCGCCGTCATCATGATGGGCGCCATCATCAACATCGGCTCCGTCATTGGCGAAGGTTCCATGATCGACATGGGCGCCGTGCTGGGCGGCCGCGCCACCGTGGGCAAGAACTGCCACATCGGCGCCGGTACCGTGCTGGCAGGCGTCGTTGAGCCCGCGAGCGCCACGCCCGTCATCATCGAGGATGATGTTATGATCGGCGCCAACGCCGTAGTCCTGGAAGGCATACGCGTGGGCAAGGGCGCCGTCGTGGCGGCAGGCGCCGTGTGCGTCGAGGATGTCCCCGCCGGTGCCGTCGTCGCCGGTGTTCCCGCCCGCGTCATCAAGATGCGCGATGAGAAGACCGACAGCAAGACCGGTCTCGAGGAAGGCCTGCGCCAGCTCTAATAGTTACGCGGTTTTGACAAACCGCGTAACAGGTCGACGCTACACCTTTGGTTCCGTCGTTCTAACGAACGACGGACCTCTCGACGCTGCAAACGCCCCTAAGTGGCAATCTGACGTTCAATCGTCGGTCGCGTACCGAAGTACGCTTATCTCCTCTTTCACGTCACCTTGCTCGCCTAGGGGCGTTTTCGCTGACGTATGCTCAACCTGCAACGTAATTAAGCCCCAAGTAAAAAGGCCGAAGCCCTCATCCGGGGCTTCGGCCTTTTTTGCAGCGTCCAAGCGCAGTTTATCGATTCTCAATTGACCCGATGTTTTTGAGCTCGATGGAAATGAGACCATTGGGCTCGTTGACGAACTCGATGTACTCGGAGTTCGAACCCATCTCGGCCGGGAAGCTGATCTCGATACCCGTGTCGGTACGGATCTTGTGATTGCGCACGGCTGCGCGCTCAACTTGCTTGCGCTCTACGGGCACGCGCTCAGGCACTTTCTCCTCGGTCAACGCCGCACGCACGCTCTCCTTGATGACCGGCTCGTCCTCAAAGACCTCATCGACGATATCCCAAGGCGGCAGCTCCTCGTCGTCTTCGACTTTCTCGGCAACGGCAGCCTTAACCTTAGCGAGCGCTACGGCCGTATTGGCACCGTGCTCCTCGGCGATCTCCTCGACCACACGCGTCACGGTGTCGATGACCTCCTTGCCCGATACGCCCGTGTCGCACTGAAGCAAGCCATCGGGGATAAGCATACGGTCCTCGCCGGCAATCTTGCGCTTCTTATCCACATAGCCGATCTCCATGGTGCTCGCGCGCACGATGGCATAGCTCGGCACCTTTTGCGAAGGGTTCGGCAGAATGGCATAGTGGCGCGCAATGTCGTTACGAACCTCGCCCTCTTCGCGACCCACCTCGTGCATGAATGCCTGCTTGGAGCCCAGCAGCATCACGGCAAACCAGCGGGCATCCTCATCATCGTCAAAGTCCGCCACAAGCACGTCAGTGGACTCGGCTTTCTCGGCCTTGGTGAGTTCGGAAGAGATGAACTCCGCAATCTGCTGCGACAGGTCCACGAACTCACGCTCACCAAAGAAATAGCCCTTGAGCTCGCCGCCGAATGCGGAGTTCTCGGCAAACGTGGCACGCTTGTTGTCGGCCGAAGTACGAGCGCGGCGCAGATGCGTGGTCACGAAGTTGCGCACGGTACGGCTCTCGATATCGAGCTCGCGCTGGCTCATGACGTTGACGGCAGAGTCAAAGTCCAGGATATGCAGGATCGCGTGATTGATTTTCATATACGGCATTCCGTTCTAGATCGATTTCGGCACGAACCAGTATAGCGGTCGAGCCTACCCCAGGCGCATCGAAGATTGGTGCATCGGGGACAAGTTGCTTTGCACCAATGGCTAACGCAGGAGCTCGGACTGCCAAGCCTCGAGCTGTTCTGCCAAACTCTTGCCGGCAGCGGGCATGTCGATCTGGGGTCGTTTGGGCAACAGTGCGCATTTAAGGATTGCCACGATGGTCTGCGAGACAAAGCGTCGCGTATCCTTGTCAAAGCCTTGCGCAGCCTGGAGCATCACGGGCAGGCTCTCGCGCAGATTCCCAGCGATATCCGCAAACCGCTCAGCACCCGTAGCCTCAAACACGGAGAACAACGCGTCTACAAAACGCTCGCGCCCGCTAGGTGACACTGCAAGCAGCATCTCGCGAATGGAGCCATCAACGTATCGAGCACCGGCGGACAGGCGCTCACAGTACACGAAGTCGCGACCATCAACCACCCAGCTAAAGGGATTGTGCTGCAGCAGGCTGAACTCGGTGCTCTCAACGATGGCATAGTCCTCCTGTGTCTCGAACATCATGCCAAAAATAGAAGACTGGGGCAGCGTCTTGTCGATACGGCCGGATAGGCCAGCAAAGGCGTTGCCGTTCAGAAACTCCTCGACGAACCCCGGACCATCATGGGAATACGCCCGTTCGATTCGCTCACGGGCGACATCGGAGCACATCGCCGCACCGTACACCGCAAGGTTTCCGCCCTTAGAATGACCTCCGCACAAAAGCGGCCCGTCGATCGCATCCGCCGCGTCGTCCACATAACGCGCCGCGGATTCCTGTGCCGGCACAGGACACCGGAACGCCATGTTAAAGTCCTCTTTCCAGCCCACAATCGTGCTGTCGGTCCCCCGGAAGGAAAGATAACTAAACCCCGCCGGAAACCGGAACGCCATGGCTGCAAACTGCTCTGTCGCCACCACATCGCTCACGGCACGATAGCCGCAAACGCGCACGCCACGGTAGCGAGGGCTTGCTGCCACGACCTCCAACAAGGCACGACTCCCCTCTGGATTCCACAAATCGCCAATCATGTCCTGATAGCACTCGGCACGCAGCAGCTCACGCACGTCCAGCCCCCGCCAGCCGGTCAGTTCGGGCATATCCCCCGGCAAGCGCAAATAGGACAGCCATGCAAAGACCAGACTGTCCACCGAACAGAACGGCCGCTCGTCAAACGACTCAAATGCCGTCTGGGCATAGGTCAAAAAGTTAGGCGAATAAGACATGGCCCCTCCATCAACAATGGTGCAAAGTAACCTGTCCCCTTTGCACCAAAAAGGCGCCCGAGCCGCAGGGGCTCAGGCGCCTTCATTGTAGCTTGTTGCCTCAACAAGTCTGATTTAGCAGGAGAAATCGACGCTGCCGATGATGCCCTTGAGTGCTTCGGCAGAAGTGTTGAGCTCGCTCTTTTCGTCCTCGTTCAACGGCACGGGGACGCGGCAGACGACGCCGTCGCGGCCAACGACCGTCGGCATGGAGATGGCCAGGTCGGACAGGCCGTACTCGCCCACCATGAGCGAGGAGACGGGCAGAACGGTCTGCTCGTCACGCATGACGGCAGTGCAGATGCGCTTAACGGCCATAGCGACACCGTAGTAGGTGGCGTGCTTCTTCTCGATGATGGTGTAGGCAGAGTTCTTGACGTCCTCGGCGATGCGCTTCTCGGCAGCCTCATGCTCCAGATGACCGTGAAGCTCGCAGAAGGTGTTCAGCGGCACGCCGGCAACCTGAGCGCTGGACCAAGCGACAAACTCGGAGTCGCCGTGCTCACCCATGACATAGGCCTGGACATCGCGCGGGTCAACCTCGACGTGGGCACCGAGCATCTGCTGCAGACGGCCAGTGTCGAGCACGGTGCCGGAACCGATGACGTGGCCCTCGGGCAGGCCGGACATCTTAATGGCGGCGTAGGTCAGAACATCGACCGGGTTGGAGACGATGAGCAGAATGCCGTCGAAGCCGGACTTCTTAATCTCGGGGATAATGGACTTAAAGATGTTGACGTTCTTGTTGACCAGGTCCAGGCGGGTCTCACCGGGCTTCTGGGCAGCGCCAGCGGTGACAACGATCATGGCGGCGTCGGCGACATCGGAATAATCGCCGGCGTAGATCTTCATCGGCTCGGCAAACGTCATGCCGTGCGCGATATCCAGGGCCTCACCCTCGGCGCGGTTCTTGTCCACGTCGATGAGGACCATCTCAGAGAACAGGCCACTCTGCATCAGCGCGAACGCCGAAGACGAACCGACGAAACCGCAGCCGACAATAGCGACCTTCTTCTCGTTAACCATTAGAAACTCCCATCTCTCTCCACAAACAAGCCGCCCGGGAACGACCCGAGCGGCTTGCCGTAATCCCAATACATCCAATCGGGACTTTGATTATGCTCCTATTCGCAGTCAAAAATCGATCGTTTACCGAAATTGTTTGCAGGATTCGTAAAATAACTGTACGAAATCGGTTTCGAGCTATTGACGAGCCAAAATACCTTTCTAATACAGGCCCGCCTCGCGAATGGCCTCGACAGCCAAAGCGATCTGGTCGGGCGGCAGGACCAGCGCCATGCGCACATGCCCCTCGCCCGAAGGACCAAAGCTCGCGCCCGGTGTCACCACAACGCCGGCCTTTTCCATGAGCTCCTCGCAAAACGCCATGGAATCGGTGCGACCACCGGGAAGCTTGGCCCACACAAACATAGAACCATGCGCGTTGGGACGCTCCCAGCCCAGACCCTCAAGACCGTCGCACAGGGCATCGCGACGCTCCTGGTACTTCAGACGCTGCGCCTCGACCTCATCGCGCGGGCCATTAAGGCACGCGATGGCGGCCTTCTGGATCGGGAAGAACATGCCAAAGTCGATCTGGCTGCGCAGCTTGGCAAAGGCAGAGACCACGTCCTCGCGGCCAACCAAAAAGCCGATACGCGCACCGGTGACGTTAAACGACTTGGAGAGCGAGAAGAACTCAACGCCCACCTCGAGCGCACCGGGATACTGCAAGAAGCTGCCGCCCGGCTCGCCGTCGAACACGATGTCGGAGTACGCGTTGTCATGGACGATGAGCAGGTCGTGCTCGCGGGCGAAAGCAATGATCTCCTCGTAGACCTCGGGCGTGCCCACCGAGCCCACCGGGTTCGCGGGCAGCGACACGATCATATACTTGGCACGATCGGCAACCTCGGGATCGATACCCGCCACATAGGGCAGGTAATTGTGCTCGGAGATCAGCGGATAGTACTCGAGCTTCGCATCGGCGATCTTGGCACCCGCCTCAAAGACCGGGTAGCACGGATCGGGAACCAAAATGGTGTCACCCGGATCGAGCAGGGCTAAGCCCAAATGGCCCACGCCCTCCTGTGTGCCGTTGCACGACTGCACCATGGACGGCGTAATGCCCGAAACGCCAAAGCGGCGCTCATAGTAATCGCACACGGCTTGCTTGAGTTCGGGCAGGTCGCGCAGGGCATACTTCCACATCTCGGGATCTTGGGCTGCTTGCGTGAGCGCCTCGACCACATGGTCGTACGGCTTAAAGTCGGGCGTGCCCACGCTCATGTTGTAAATGGTCTTGCCCTGAGCCTTCAGCGCGAGAAGCTTGTTGTTGAGCGAGGCGAAGACCTCCGCGCCAAAGCGGTCGAGACGCTGCGATGCCTGCATGGTGCCACCTTTCGATATGAAAAACGCGGCGCTCCGACAAGAGCGCCGCGCGATACGGGCCATCAGATTGCAAAAGTGTAACGCTTACAACCCCCGTATTGGTTCAATTTGGCCAACCTTAGTCAATTGGATTGAGGGCGTCGATCTGCGCGAGCCACAGACGTGAGCTTGCGTCACTCGGCATACGCCAATCGCCGCGCGGGCTGAGCGTCACCGAGCCCACCTTGGGACCATCGGGCAGGCAGCTGCGCTTAAACTGCTGAGCAAAGAAGCGACGATAGAACGTACGCAACCACGTGTGGACGGTCTTGGCGTCGTAGACGCCCTCGAAGCTCTTGAGCGCCATGCGGTAGATCTTGCCCGGCTCAAAGCCAAAACGCAGCAGGTAGTAGAGAAAGTAGTCGTGCAGCTCGTACGGGCCCACCAAATCCTCAGTCTTCTGCGCAATCTCGCCGTCGCCCGTGGGCGGCAGAAGCTCGGGAGACACCGGCGTATCGAGGATATCGAGCAAGACCTCGGCAATACGCCCGCCAAAGACATCAGCCGCATAGCGCACCAGATGACGCACAAGCGTCTTGGGTACGCTCGCATTGACGGCATACATGCTCATGTGGTCGCCGTTATAGGTAGCCCAGCCGAGCGCCAGCTCCGACAGGTCGCCCGTGCCGATGACAAAACCGCCAGCCTGGTTGGCCAGATCCATCAGAATCTGCGTACGCTCGCGGGCCTGGCTGTTCTCGTAGGTCACGTCCTGCACGGCCGGATCGTGCTCAATGTCCTTGAAGTGCTGCTCCACGGCCGCGTGGATCGAAACCTCGCGGAAGCTCACGCCCAGGTCACGGGCAAGCGACTCGGCATTCGATTTGGTGCGGTGCGTCGTGCCAAAACCGGGCATGGAGACCGCCGTGATACCCGTGCGCGGCAGTCCCAGCGCATCGAAGGCACGCACGGTCACAAGCAGTGCCAGCGTGGAGTCCAGGCCGCCCGAAAGACCGATGACTGCAGCCTTGGTACCCGTATGGGCAAGGCGGGTCTTGAGGCCGGCGGTCTGCAGGTCGAGGATGGTCTCACAACGCTCGGCCAAGTCGCCGTGGTCGGCCGGCACAAAGGGCGCGCGGGGGAAGACACGGTCGATGTCGCAGGCATTGCGCAGGACAGGCTCGTCTGCCAGTACGCCCTCAAACGAAAACTCAACGGTTGTCGCCTCCGGCGCATCACCCGGGCGCGTCCAGGTCGTCGAGCAGCGGCGCTCAGCCACCAGACGGTCAAGATCGACATCGGCCACCGCCATATCGCAGGTGAGGAGCTTCGTGGCGGCGAGCTTAGATCCGTTTTCGTAGACGAGGTTCTCCCCCGCAAAGACCATATCGGTCGTGGACTCGCCCTCGCTCGCATCCGCATAGGCATAGGCGCAGTACAGGCGCGCGCTTTGGTTAGAGATAAGGCTGCGGCGGTAATCTGCCTTACCGATAATCTCGTCCGAGGCCGACGGGTTGAGAATCACCGTCGCACCGGCAAGCGCCATCTCGGTCGAAGGGGGCGCCGGCACCCACAGGTCCTCACAGACCTCAACGCCCAGTACCAGGTCCTCGGCACCCTCATCACAGCAGCGGTAGACAAGTCCCGAGCCAAGCGGCACCGGACCCTGACCGGCAAATTCAACCCACACGGGATCGACCGGCGCCGGAGCAAACCAGCGGCGCTCATAAAACTCACCGTAGTTGGGCAGATACTTTTTGGCCGTAAGGCCCAAAAGCTCGCCCTCGCAGCACACAGCGGCGCAATTGTAAATGTTCTCGGCAACTGCAACGGGAAGACCGATGGTAAAGACGATCGGCAGCTCACGGGTTTTATCGAGAATGCGCACCAGCGCCGCCTCGCAAGCATGCAGCAGCGTGCGGTTATGGAACAAATCAGCCGCGGTATAGCCGCACAGGTTGAGCTCGGGCAGCACGAGCGCACGAACGCCGCGCTCGGCAGCCTCGTGAACAGCCGCCAGCGCAACCTCAGCATTGCCCTCGACATCGGCCACGCGAATCTGCGGCGACGCCGCCGCCACACGCAAAAAGCCGTCAGACTGAGAAAGGTGAAGATCCATAAGAATGCTCCCGTGCGTAGACGCCATCCATAACAATTAGCAAGCCTTATTGTAGTTCAACCGCCGGGCGCAACCGCATCCCACCAATTTGGTGAGCTATTGATGAGTTGATGGTATCTGTTAAATGTCACGTACGATTCACATCTGGTGGGTACCCTGATGGCTACACGAAACGAAGTAGATTTACACCGGGAGGACCCCGTATGACGACCAAGTACACCGACGCGCCGCGCACGCGCGTCATGACGCCGGCATCGCTCAACAACGGCGTTCACGAAAACCATTCCATCGGGCAGACCATGGCCATCGCGCCTAAAAAGGGCCTGTTCGACGATATCTCCATTCCCCAAATCATCGCCGGCGCCGCAGCTGCCGCTACGAGCGTCGCGCTTGCTTCCAAAATCGGCATCGCTGGATCGGTGATCGGCGCCGCTGTGAGTTCGGTTATCACCGTTGTGTCCTCGCAGGTCTACCGTCACTTTATCTCTGCCAGTGCCGAAGCCATCAAAGGCACGCACGCCGCCGTCGACTACCCCGTCGGCGCTTACGAACCCGTTGAGCTCAATGCAAACGAGCATCTGGGCGGAGCTGCGACCACACAGGAGATGCGCCGGGTTGCAGGGCGCGCGACCACGGCGCGCGTCGCTCCCAACAGCCTACGTGCCAAGGCGGCAGCAGAGCGCAGCCAGACGCAAAAGAAGGTCATCGTCTTCTCGATCGCCATCGCCATCGTCGCGGTCATCGCCTGCGCTGGCGCCATCCTTATCACCACTGCCGGCGAGGGCCTGGGCGAGCGTCCCGAGCCAATCCTTTCGTCGCGCACGACCGAGCACGACGCGGATAGCACCGGTCAATCGCAGGTTCAGCAGGACGACTCGCAGGGCAACTCCGCATCCACCGATTCGTCCTCGACCGCCCCTGACCAGTCGCAGGGCGCCGATTCCTCTGCAAACAATAACGGCGCGCAATCCGGCACGACCGACTCCAGTCAAACGACCGACAGCTCTCAGCCGAGCACGGGCGACCAGACGAGCGACACCACGTCGGGAACGGGCACAGCAAACAGCAGCAACAGCAATTCGAGTGGCACCACATCGGGCACGACATCTGACAGTTCAAGCCAAGGCACGACATCGGGCAACTAGGCACTGCATCCCCAGATAGGCAACCTGTACAACGGGCGCGAATCGATAGCGGTTCGCGCCCGTTTGCCTTGGGTGCCGCCATGGCGAACGCTATGCGATGGTAAGATGCTTTACGTGTGTAAAGAGGAGATTTGCCATGAGCAAGACAATAGTTAGGCCCACGCTATCGCTGGGCAACCACATCTATCTGTATCGCCTGCTGCGCGATGCGATTGGATGCGGCAAGCAAACGTTTATGACGCAGGTCGAAGAGACTCTCGCCGCTGGCGACATGACTGCTTATGACCTGGGCTTCGAGTCCACGCGCGAGTTGCTCGAGGAACTCGACGACTGCATTAAGCTGACTGTCTTTAAGGGCGGTCGCCTGTATGCCACGGTCATCGCCAACGAGGCATGGGATGCCGCACTTGCCAAGGGCGAGGACAAGCCCAAGGCCACCAAGGGCGCCAAGCAGTCCTACAAAAGGAAAAAGCGCGGCGAGAAGGACCTCAAGGCTGTGCGTCCCAAGCACGTTAAGCGTCCCGAGCCCAAGCCCGTGGCCGAAGTTGCTCCGGAGCCCGAGCCCGAGATCGGAGTCGCTATTGAGTTAACAGCAGAAGCCGAAACCGAAATCGCCGCCACGACCAATCCCGAAGTCATATCAGAGCAGGAAGCCACTGCGGAGCTCAACGAGGCTCCCAAGTCGACAACCGAAGAAGCCGCCAACCAACCCAAGATGTCTGCGTTCCAAAACAGCGATGTCTTTGGCGACGAGGCCGAGGACGATCAGCCCGACGAGTCCGCCGATCAAGACGCTACCGAGTCGACGCCGGAGCCCGAGACGCCGCAGCCTGCCATCTCGCTCACGGTCGTCTATGACCCCGAGAACGCCAACGCCGGCATCACCACCATGGCGTCCACGCCCATCGAGGCAAAGTCGATCGTCGAGAACGAGAACGCTCCGCAAGTTGAGCTCGACACCGCGACCGCAGACGCACCCGCTATCGTCGAGCCTGCAAATTCCGCGGCGATGCCGAAAGTGGGCACCAAGCCCGTGCCCGTCGCCGAGGTGACGACCGTCAATGAGCAGGCCTTCGCACCGGCGATGGCACCGGCCCCCGCACCCGCAGCGACCACCATCCCCGAGGACTTCCCCGTCGATTTCGCAACCGAGGTCTTCTGCCCCGGCCCGTTGCTACACCAGTTGTCGACCTATCTCCCCTACGGCGCCGACACGCTCGGCATCGTCGGCGAGTACTACTGGATCGCCCGCGAGCGCGGCACCATCGAGGCCGCGCGAAACCGCGCAAGCTTCCCTCTGCGCTACACGCAGGCCGGCGAGCGCCACGAGGTTGCCGTGCGCATCCGCCGCAACACCACCGGCGGTCTCGGAGCCGCCTGGACCATCGATAAAGTCGAGCCTTCTACTAAGTAACAAAAAGGGACGATAGCCCTCAAGGTTATCGTCCCTTTCTCATTAGGTCACCTGAGCTCGACTAGTCACGCGTCAGCTTGCGGTGAATACGATGCGGCTGGGCTGCGTCCTCGCCCAGGCGCTCGATACGGTTGGCCTGATAGGCCTCGAAGTTGCCCTCGAACCAATACCAGTTGCCCGGATTCTCGTCGGTGCCCTCCCACGCCAGAATGTGCGTGGCGACGCGGTCCAGGAACATACGGTCGTGGCTAATGACCACCGAGCAGCCCGGGAACTCGAGCAGCGCCGCCTCGAGCGAGGACAGCGTCTCGACGTCGAGGTCGTTCGTGGGCTCGTCGAGGAGCAGCAGGTTGCCGCCCTGCTTGAGCGTAAGTGCCAAGTTCAGACGGTTGCGCTCGCCACCGGAGAGCACGCCAGCGCGCTTCTGCTGGTCCTGGCCCTTAAAGCCAAAGCTCGCCACATACGCGCGGCTCGGAACCTCGGTCTCTCCGACCATCATGTGGTCCAGGCCGTCCGAGACGACCTCCCACAGGTTCTTGTCGGGGTCGATGCCGGAACGGTTCTGGTCGACGTAAGAAATCTTGACGGTCTCGCCCACCTCGAGCTCGCCCGAAGTCAGCGGCTCCAGGCCCACGATGGTCTTGAAGAGCGTGGTCTTACCGACACCGTTGGGGCCGATGACGCCCACGATGCCGTTGCGCGGCAGGGTGAACGAAAGGTCATCGATGAGCACGCGGCCATCGAACTCCTTGTGCAGATGATGGGCCTCGAGCACCTTGTTGCCCAGACGCGGGCCCACGGGGATGCGGATGTCGGTCCAGTCGAGCTTCTGGCTGGCGCGGGCCTCGGCCTCCATCTCCTCGTAGCGAGCCAGACGAGCCTTGTTCTTGGCCTGACGAGCCTTGGGCGAGCTGCGTACCCACTCGAGCTCGGCCTCCATGCGCTTGGCGAGCTTGGCATCGCGGTTGCCCTGCGCCTCGATACGGGCGGCCTTGGTCTCCAGATACGTGGAGTAGTTGCCCTTGTAGGGATAAAGGTGGCCGCGGTCGACCTCGCAGATCCACTCGGCAACGTTATCCAGGAAGTAGCGATCGTGTGTGACGGCAAGCACCGCGCCCTGGTAGTTGTGCAGGAAGTGCTCGAGCCACAGGATCGACTCGGCGTCCAGGTGGTTCGTGGGCTCGTCGAGCAGCAGCAGGTCGGGAGCCTCGAGCAGTAGCTTGCACAGGGCCACGCGACGGCGCTCGCCGCCGGAAAGCACGTTGACCGGCATGTCGGAATCGGGCAGCTGCAGGGCGTCCATGGCCTGGCCGAGCTTGGAATCGATATCCCAGCCGTCGGCGGCATCGATCTCGTCCTGGAGCTTGCCCATCTCGGCCATGAGGGCGTCCATGTCGCAATCCGGGTCGCACATCTCCTCGCCGATCTTGTTGAATCGATCGACCTTGGCGATCATGTCGCCAAATGCCATGCGCACGTTCTCGATGACGGTCTTGTCGTCGTCGAGCGGCGGCTCCTGCTGCAGGATGCCCACGGTGTAGCCGGGGGTAAGCCTGGCATCGCCGTTGGAGACTTCCTCGATACCAGCCATAATCTTGAGCAGGGTCGACTTACCCATGCCGTTAGGACCCACGACGCCGATCTTGGCCCCAGGGTAGAAGCTCAGGGTCACGTCGTCAAGGATCACCTTGTCGCCATGGGCCTTGCGAGCCTGATACATCTGGTAGATAAACTCCGCCATATGCCTGTTTTATCCTTTCTACCTGCTGTTTCCCTATTCTTGCTTCGCTTTAGTGGAAACGAAATGAGGAAACCAGCTCTGAAACGTAACGAAAAGGGGCATGGTTGCCCACACCCCCTAATACTACCTGGGAAAAGTCCCCCGGAACATACTATGAACTGCGTACGCTAGTTTTCCGCAACCTTAGCGAGCGGCTCGCTGCGATTTACGCCACAGCAGATACGAGTAGACATAGGCAGCTCCGGCTGAACCAAGCGCCAGCACCGCAATCACCGCGGCGACGACTTCGCTCGAAAGTACGCTACCCGCCACGCCCATCACAATCAGGCCAACACCCAGCACCATAAAGCAGGCACCGCCAAAACGCTGCGTACGGCGCCAGTTCTCGGGGTCGGCAAGCGCCCAGGGTGTCTTAATACCGAGCGTGTAGTTCTGCTTCACACGCGGCAAGTAGTTGCCTACGCCGATGAACAGCAAACCAACAGCACTGGAAATCAGCACGTTGACCGAACCGACCGCCGGCACCACGCCCCAGACCGTAAGCTCACCCAACCAGCTTATGGCACACATGAACAAGGTGAAGGCGATTACGAAACCCTGATAGAACTTGCCCGAGGTTCGATATGCCTCACCTTTGGGATCGACGCGCGGCACCACGCAGAACATTGCGAGAAGCGCCAGAGGCAGCACGCCGAGCGCGGAGGCCATCCAGCTAGGACCCCAACCGTCGACGGCGCCGTTCGCGCCCCAGTGCGTGGGAATCTGCGCAGGCAAGCTCGGCATCACCATGAGGTGCGCTGCGACATTGGCGACGCACAGAGCGACCAGCGCAATCCACACGCGCGACGATACCCCCGTGGGGTGAATGCCCTTGTTTTCGTTATTCATCCTTATCACCTTCAGTGTTTGTAAAGCCCATAAACCAGCCAATTAAATCCTGCATGACGGTGGTGTTTAAGCTGTATACGATGTTTTGGCCATGGCGCTCGTCGGTCACCAACCCGGCGTTTTTGAGCGTCGCCAAGTGATGGCTCAATGACGGCTTGCTAATATCAAAATGCTCGGCAAGCTCCCCGGCCGTACAATTGCCCTCGCGCAGCAGTTCCAAAATGCGCCGCCGCGTAGGATCGGCCAGCGCCTTAAAACCCTCTCCCGGCATAAGACCTCCTCTCATCATCTCTCATGACGCGCACACTATACTCGATATTTAGATGTTTGTCTAATTATCTAATCTTACACTCAAAAAAATAGCCGCCCAGCGTAATGCGAAGACGGCCACTTCTCACGCTACAAACGTGTTTGGGAGTTGGCCAACCCGCGGCAACGGGTGCCATCTGCTTCATCTTATGCGAATCCCTGCCTCATTTCAACAAACCCCTAGGGCTCAAATGGAATCGCGATAATACCTATAATGGCGATAGCCAAAACACGATTCGCTTCCCCATCGGAGGATGTCTATGACCGAAACCACAGCCGCAACTCCCAACGAGACACGCGACACCAAGCTCGAGATCATCATGGGCCGCGAGGCACTCGACAAGCTCGCCGATGCTACGGTGCTGATACTCGGCTGCGGAGGTGTGGGTTCCAATTGCTGCGAGGCACTTGCCCGCGGCGGCATCGGTCATTTCGTCATTCTGGACAAGGACATCATCGCGCCCAGCAACATCAATCGACAAGCCATCGCCTTTCATAGCACCATCGGCAAGCGCAAGGTTGACGTGATGGAAGCCATGATCCACGACATCAATCCCGCCGCCAGCGTTATCAAGCGCACCGAATACCTGCTGAGCGACAACATCGACGAGTTCTTCGCGAGCGTTTTGGAGCAGACGGGTGGCAAGCTCGACTACGTCGTCGATGCCATCGACACCATCTCGGCCAAGCTCACCATTGCCAAATATGCTCAGGACCACAACATTCGTTTGGTTAGCTCCATGGGCGGGGCCAACAAGCTCCATCCCGAGTGTATCCGCTTTGCCGACATCTTCGATACGGTACGTGACCCTATGAGCCGCATTATGCGCAAAGAATGTAAGAAGCGCGGAATCAAGAGCCTACACGTACTGTTTAGCTGCGAAGAATCGGTTAAGACACAGCCCCGCGACCCTTCCAACATCCACGAGCGTACCGAGCTCGGAACCGCCAGCTTTATGCCGCCCATCATGGGTCAGATGATTGCCGGCGAGGTTATCCGCCAGATCAGTGGCCGCGGCACCGAGCGCGTGCGCGCCGATGGCCAGCGCTTGGACTAGCGGAGCGCGCCGAGATGGAGCCCCGGTTATTTGATGCACACTGTCATCTTGATCTAATGGCTCACCCGGACGCCGTTGCCGATGAGGCAACGGCGCTGGGCCTGGTTTTATTTGACTGCGGCGTCGATCCGCACGACTTTGCACGCGCCAAGAAGCGCGCCTGCGGCCGTTCAAATATCTTTGCCGGCATCGGCCTCCATCCCTGGCGGCTCGCCGACGGACGATGTGGCAACGCTGAAATCAGTCTGCTTTGCGAAGTCGCTGCACAAGAACGCTTGATCGGCGAGGTCGGGCTCGACTTTTCCGCTCGTTTTGCCGGAAGCGAGCCGCTACAAGTACAGGCACTTGACCGGCTCTGCGATGCACTCGTGCAGCACCCTCTTGCCGGGCGCGTGATATCAATTCACGCCGTTCGTTCGGCAGGAACCGTGCTGGACGTCCTCGGGTCACATGAATTGCTCACCCCAAGCCCCGACTCCCCCGCTATCATCTTCCACTGGTTTAGCGGTACCTCGAACGAGTTCGTCCGCGCGCGAAACGCAGGCTGTTATTTTTCCGTGAACGAGCGGATGCTCGCCACCAAGCGCGGTCGCGAATACGCCCGACAGATTCCACTCGACCGCCTGCTGCTCGAGACTGATGCACCAGCCCAGCCGCAAGCAGATGCAAGCGCACAGCAGCTCATCACATCGCTGAAAAGCGTCTCTCGGCACATCGCCGAACTTAAAAACTGCGTCGTGGAGAGCGCCGAATCGATCGTTTTGGAAAATTCGCGCTTCATATTTGACTTCCGCTGACCCCGGTGGGCAAAAAACACCAAATATGAGTACTGTTGCAATGCTAGTAGCATTATTTTGCGACAAATGAACACCTAGATAATGTACATCCGTTCATTATCTAGGTGTTTTAGTATGGCTAAAGCCGTTTAAAACAGGCTTTTATCGCTCCCAGGCACTCAGCTAGGGCCTCAAAGGCTTGATTTTGCTGTTACTAAAATAGTTACAGTACTCATATTTGGCATTTTTGCCCACAGGGTCCCGGGAAGACAACAATTCGACTTCCCGGGACCGCTCAACTATTTAAAAATCGGCGCTCCGTGGCCCCAAGAACCTTCCATGCCGCACACGGTCGAGGCAAACCCGGCAGCAAAGTCGAGCGCGCGCTCGATGGCCTCGGCGCCATCCTCACCACGCTTGGCGGAATCGAGATAGCACATCAAAAACGAGGTGAGGAACGAGTCACCCGCACCCATGGTGTCCTTCATATCCGTTACCGGTTTAGCCAGTTGGCGGTAATAACGATAGCCATCATAGGCAATGCAGCCCTCAGCGCCAGCCGTTGCCGATACAAAACGCGGACCTAGGCTCTTCACCCATGCCAGACGCTCGCGAATCTCATCCTCACTCGCAGCGTCTGCCGCGCTAAAGAACGCGAAGTCAACGTAGGGAGCAATCTGCTCGTAGTACTCATCGGTCGAATCATCCGAGAAGTCAAACGAAACGGTAATACCCGCCGCCTTCAGCTTAGGCAGCTCACGCTCGGTAAAGCAGTAGTTACCCGAATGGACCACATCGAACTGCTTCATATACGCTAGATCAAAACGATCGAGCACATAGCACGCATCACCACGGATGCCGCCCTCGTTAGATCCCAGAAATACACGATCACCATCGACCACAGTAACGCGTGCCGCACCATTCTCGCCGATGAGCTGCTTGCATTTGGCTAGTTCAACGTCCTCATCCTCAAGACTCGCAATCACATGCTCAGCAGCAGCGTCATTACCAAAGATGCCCATATACGCGGAGCGCGCGGCACCGCACTTCTTGGCATACACGGCAAAGTTCACCGCATTGCCGCCCGGATACATCGTGTGGATATGCTCGTAGCGGTCGACGACGTTGTCGCCAAACCCCAATGCGTTCACGTTAAATGCCATGACGCCGCCCCTCTCTTATGCCAACGGAATCACTGTTGTGACAGCAGTACCGCCCAGGATCTACGCGAGTTCCAGCAGGTCCGGCAGCTGATCGATAATCTTGTCCGCGGCATCCTGGCTAAAGCCAAAGCGCTCCTCACGCTTGGCGATTACTGTCAGACCGGCGCGCTTGCCGGCAGTGATGCCAGGCACCGAATCCTCAACGCAGCAGCAGCGATTCGCGGGCAGCCCCAGGAGGTCCAGCGCATGCAGGTAGATGTCGGGCTCGGGCTTGCTCTCCTTAAACTGCTCGCCGCTCACCACGTACTCAAAGGCATCCGACAGCCCGCATGCGTTGAGCACTTCCTCGATGCTAACCATGGGAGACGAGCTGGCAAGCGCCACGCGAACGCCGCGGCGCGGCAGCTCTCGAATCGTATCCACGGCGCCTGGGTTAATCAAAGCCTGATAGTCGCGCGGACGCTTATGCGCCCACTCGTCCCAACGGGCCAACGCTTCCTCGCCAGTGAAATGCCCCTTACCGGCGCGCTCAAACCAATCGACCAGCATATGCAGGAAGAACTGATGCGAGGTACCGACCTGCCCATTCAACTCCTCTTGAGTCAGATTAAGCCCAAGCTCCTTGGCAAACGCGGCAGTCTCGCCCAAGTAGTAATACTCGGTATCGACAATGACGCCGTCCATGTCAAAGATAACGGCGTCGAACGGAAATGCGGACACGGCACCCTCCCTAACAAAAGGACGCCCGCGAGCAGGCGCCCGAGCCATGCATTAATCGGCGATTCTAACCCAGCAGCTTATCCAGCGCCACCGCAATACCGTCTTCGTTGTTATTGGCGGTCACCATCTGGGCCGCAGCCTTAACCTCATCGACGGCGTTGCCCATGGCAACACCGGTGCCGGCCCACTCAATCATGGACTTGTCATTCTGGCCGTCGCCAAACGATACGACCTCGCTGGCATCGATACCGAGCTTGGGCAGGGCACCCTCGAGCGCGCGGGCCTTGTCGATACCGGGCGCCGTGTACTCAAAGTACCAGTCGGCCGTAAACATGCCCGAAAGCGTCTGGGTAAAGGGCGCATACATCTCCTCGTAATGCGCCTGCAGGTAGGCCGGATCGCCCGCCGTCAGCAGCTTGTCCACGGGATAAGTGTCCACGACCTCATGCAAGCTCTCGACCTCACGGATCTTAAGGTCGCAGGCATCGCGCTCATACTTGACAATATTCTTCTGCGAGCCGTCAGGCAGCGTAATCATGCAGTGGTACGAGTCCTCGACATGCAAGTCGCGACCGAGCGAAATCATAGGGATCACGTCAAAATTACGTAGGTGATCAATCAGGCGATGCAATTCGTCGGCAGGCATAGCCTGATCGAACAGCACCTCATCGGTCTGAGCGTCGACCACATGCGCGCCGTTAAAGGCCACCAGTAAACCATCATGGTTCTGAAGGTCGAGCTCCTGCGCCAAGGCGTGCAGCCCCCATGCGGGACGGCCCGAAGCCAAGATGAGCTTAATGCCCGACTCCTGCGCCGCGAGCAGCGTCTCGCGCGTACGCGGGCTGATCACCTTCTGATCGTTGGTAAGCGTACCGTCGATATCCATTGCGATGGCTTTAATTGCCATATGTGCCTCCTTGCATCGTTTTTATCGCGCACTATCTTATCCGAGCCGGGGCACGTTCACACGGCGCGCGCATGACGGTTGCAAAACCACCCCATTTGAAACAAAGGCAAAAAAGTACTTGCAAAGACGCGTTCCGACATATAAGTTGATAAAAGACCGCTGTTGCGGTTTTAAGTAGATCGAGCATATGAAGTTTGAGTTTTAGCGTGTAAGAGAAGGAAGATCGGCAAAGTACAACCCCAAACGCAATGACAACTTAATGAGGTAACTGCCACATGTGAGGCACCCAGGGCATTGCTGTCTCGATTTTGAGCACGATGCCTTCCGCCTTGCATGGGCCGTTCCATCCCGCCCCTGCAGCAACTGCCTCACGGGCTCATTGAAAACCGCATAGCACCCCAACGTCAGCACATCACCCACGGCAAGCACATCACTCACGACAACCAACACATCAACAAACAGCACGAACATCAACCGATTGGAGAAGCTATGACAAACCACCACGCTGAAGACGGCGATCAGAAAAGCATTCTGGATGCCCGCATTGAGCGAGCATATGCAAACGAATATGACGCCGCCTTTGCCGCCGCGACCATCAAGAACTACGCGTCGCTACCGCTCGCGACGCTCTTGGCCGACCACCCTCAACTGCTGAAGCGCTGCACAAAGATCATGGGCGACCCCGACATTCGCAAGCTGACAGACCCCTATGCCCCAAAACGCGACAACGATTCGTACGTTCTTACCGTAGGCTGCCTAGCCCATATGCTTACGGCGCTCGACACGAAACTCAAGCTCGAATGGGAACCCGACGAGCGTCATGAACTCGAAAGCAAGCGGAACACCCTGCGCACCGCACTGTTCCTTCCGTTGGACGGCCTCAAGCGCTGCAACGTCGAGCTCAATACACAGGCGCGGCAAAAGCCCGGGACCACGGGGCAGAAAACTCCAAGACCCCATGCGGCCATCGTCGACCGCAACCGATATAACCGCATGACCACGCACTTTTCCGCCGAGGGAGCAGCCATAAGGACGCTGATCGACCTGCTGTGCCTCCTGAGCATCAACGAGCTATTTGAGGGCTATCTCGCCCTTGTTCCCGCGACGGCACCCAAGTCGGTAGCAAAGATCATCGAGACCTGCAGACGCCAGTTTGAGCGCCATCGCAATGGCAGCGAGATGAACGCCAGCATCGCGCAGTACTACGCGGCTCATTACAAAAATGACGGATGTGCCCCTGTCGAGCATCAGCTGCGGCTCGCCTACACCACGCCCGCCGCAACGCTCCATCGCTTTGGAGCCCTTGGCGCTTGCGAGCCGCACGAACAGGCAGCCTGCCCCACAACCGAGCTCGATCTCAGACTCGGACGAACCCTGTAGCCCGCCAGCCCCTCCGCGGGCAACAATCCTATTCCACAACACAACCAGCAGAAAGGAGTCCTCATGGACACCAATCATTCCCCCATCATCAGCCCCCTCACCATGCGTGAATCCGCCCGAGGTATCACGCTCACCAGCATTTACGATGAGATGCTCGCCCGTCGCGAGCTCTCCGTCATGGGAAACATCGAAACCCCGATGGCCCACGACCTATGCCAGCAGATCCGCCTGCTCGATGCCACCGACCCCAGCCGTCCCATCACCATATTTGTCGCCAGCGCCGGCGGAAGCGTGCGATCGGGTCTTGTGATCTATGACGCCATGCGCCTCGCATCGTGCCCCATCCACACCGTCTGCCTGGAATTTGCCGCGTCCATGGGCGCCGTGATCTTTATGGGCGGCGACGATCGCCGTATGGCGCCCCATGCAGAGCTCATGATTCACGACCCGCTGATCCCCCAGGGGGCAGGCGGCTCGGCACTTGCGCTGCAGGAAACCAGCCGGCGTCTCATGCAGACCCGCAAGACCCTCACGCAAATCCTCTCGGACCGCAGCGGCCTCACGCCCAAGCGCATCCAGTCCCTCACTGCAAAAGACACCTACCTTTCGGCCGAGCGCGCCGTCGAGCTCGGCTTTGCCCACGAAATCCTCTCGACCACCAAGGAGGTCGCCCATGTCTAACCTCGCAAGCCGCCTCGCCGCATCTGAGTCCGCATCGTCCACCATCCTCGCCAAAGATCGAACGCTTTCCTGCGACACCCGCCAAACGGGACTCAACAACAACGCACTTGTGATCGGCCCCTCGGGAGCCGGCAAGACCCGAAACGTCCTCAAGCCCAACCTGCTGCAAATGAACGCAAGCTACATCGTGCTCGACACCAAAGGCACGCTCTGTCGCGAAGTGGGACCCGTGCTGGCAGCCCACGGTTACCGCGTGCAATGTCTCAACTTCGCCGACCTCAACACCGTCCCGGCCCTTGCGCCCGACATCGAGCGCTGCGGCTACAACCCCCTAAGGCACATTCGCCGCAAGGCGGACGGCAGGCCCAACCAGCAGGACATCCTCTCGGTGACAAAGGCCATCTGCCCCATCGAGGACAACAACCAGCCTTTTTGGGATCATGCGGCGGCAAACCTGCTGTCGTGTCTTATCGCCTACGTCACCGAACAGCTACCCGCCGACGAGCAGACGATCAGCTCGGTCATCAAGCTGATCGAGCACCTGCAGGACGGTGCCACGGGTCGATTGTTTGACGACCTGATCACGACCGACCCCCAAAGCTATGCTCTCTCGCTATGGCGGCGCTACGCCATTACGCAAAATGCCGAGCGCATGCACGCGAGCATCGTCGGCATCCTTGCCGAAAAGGTCATGTGTCTGGGATTCGACGGTGCGGCACAGCTCTATCGTGAGTGCCATCAGGTGGACTTCGCTTCCATGGGACACACCCCCTGCGCCCTGTTTGTAACCGTGAGCGATATTGACCGTAATCTCGATCCGCTGACCGGCCTCTTTATTTCGCAGGCGTTTATGGGCCTCATTCGTGAAGCCGATAGGCAGCCCGACGGCAGCCTGCCCGTGCCCGTGCGCTTTATGCTCGATGACTTCGCAAATCTGCAGATCCCCCAGATCGACAACGTGCTCTCGATTATCCGAAGCCGCAACATCTGGGCAACGCTGCTGCTGCAGTCGACCAACCAGCTCGATGCGCTCTATGGCGAGGCACGCGCACGCTCCATCATGGGCAACTGCGACACGCAGCTCGTGCTAGCCTTTCAGGACCCCGAGAGCGCCCGCGTCTTTTCCGAACGCGCCGATGTGCTGCCCAGCACGCTCATGGCGACACCCGTCGACCGCTCCTGGCTGTTCGTCCGCGGCCACGCTCCCCAGCAGGTCGAGCGCTTTAGGCTCGAAGACCATCCGCTCTACGGGGAGCTGCTCGAGGCGCAGCGAGGCCATGCGGAGGCCGAGATCTAGGCGCAGGGTTCTCGCAGCGCGCGGCGCCCCAGCGAAGATCCATAAAGGCCGTGCACCCCGGGGCCACGGCAAAGCAAAGGGGCCCGCATCCGATGGGATACGGGCCCCTGACTATAAGGCGCGATGTGTCAACAGCAGCGACTACTTGCGGTGAGCGCGGTAGAACTCGATGAGCGCCTGGGTCGAAGCGTCCTGCTCGGCCTTGGCGGCGTCGTCGTGGAAGGCCGGGGTGATCTGCTTGGCAAGCTGCTTGCCCAGCTCAACGCCCCACTGGTCGTAGGAGTCGATGCCCCAGACCGTGCCCTCGACAAACGTGATGTGCTCGTACAGGGCAATGAGCTCGCCGAGTGCGAACGGGGTCAACGTGTCGCCGAAGATCGAGGTCGTCGGACGGTTGCCCTCAAAGCAGCGGGCCGGGACGATCTGCTCGGGCGTGCCCTCGGCGCGCACCTCATCGGCCGTCTTACCAAAGGCGAGCGCCTTGGTCTGAGCCAGGAAGTTGCCCAAGAACAGCTCGTGGACATCCTGGCCGCTGTCGGTCGCAGGGTTGGCAGTATTGGCGAAAGCGATAAAGTCGGCCGGGACCACCACGGTGCCCTGGTGCAGCAGCTGGTAGAAGGCGTGCTGACCGTTGGTGCCGGGCTCGCCCCAGAAGATCTCACCGGTGTCGGAGGTCACGGCGCTGCCGTCCCAGCGGACGTGCTTGCCGTTGGACTCCATGGTGAGCTGCTGCAGGTAGGCCGGGAAACGGTGCAGGTACTGGCAGTACGGAAGCACGGCGTGGCTCTTGGAACCGAAGAAGTTGACGTACCAGACGTTGAGCAGGCCCATCAGCGCGACGGCGTTGTTCTCGAGCGGGGTGTTGCAGAAGTACTCGTCGATGGCGTGGAAGCCCTCAAGGAACTGCTGGAAACGCTCGGGGCCGAGCACGACGATCAGCGACAGACCCACGGCGGAGTCGACAGAGTAGCGGCCGCCGACCCAGTTCCAGAAACCAAAAGCGTTAGCGGGGTCGATGCCGAAGGCCTCGACCTTCTCGAGTGCGGTGGAAACGGCGACGAAGTGCTTGGCCACGGCCTCGGCGTTCTGCTCATCGGAACCGTCGATGGCACCCTGAGCCTTGAGCTGCTCGAGCATCCAGGTCTTGACCTCGCGGGCGTTGGTGAGGGTCTCGAGCGTGGTGAAGGTCTTGGAGACGATAATCACGAGCGTGGTCTCGGGATCCAGGCCGCGGAGCTTCTCGGCCTGGTCGTTGGGGTCGATGTTGGAGATGTAGCGGCAGTCGATACCAGCGTCGGCATAGGGGCGCAGAGCCTCGTAGGCCATGACCGGGCCCAGATCAGAGCCGCCGATGCCGATGGACACCAGGTGCTCGATCTTTTTGCCGGTAACGCCCTTCCACTCACCGGAGCGCACGCGCTCGGCGAAGGCGTACATGCGGTCGAGGACCTCGTGCACGTCGGCGACGACATCCTGGCCGTCGACGATGAGCTGGCCCTTCTCGGTTGCCGGACGGCGAAGTGCGGTGTGCAGGACGGCGCGATCCTCGGTGGTGTTGATGTGCTCGCCGGAGAACATGGCGTCGCGGCGCTCCTCGAGCTTCACCTCGCGGGCAAGATCGCACAGCAGCTTGACGGTCTCATCGGTCACCAGGTTCTTGGACAGGTCGAAGTGCAGGTCGCCGGCGTCAAAGCTCAGCTTGTTCACGCGCTCCGCATCGGCAGCGAACCATGCCTTAAGGTCGATACCCTCGGCCTCGAGCTTCTCCTGATGGGCCTCGAGCGCCTTCCAAGCGGCGGTCGACGTAGCGTCGATAGGTGCGGCAACAGTTGCCATAAAGTCCTCCTCAACATACGGGCGCATACCTCCATGCGCCCGGATAATCAGATGCTCCTATTCTAGCGCAGGTCAAGACCGTAATCAGCGAGCGTTGCCAATCCGCCCCCAAACGGCGACCGACCAAAAAGGGACAGGTTTATTTTGGCAGGTCAAACGCTTTACCCACCAAATATAACCTGTCCCTTCCTGGCAGATATTAGGCCACGGCACACACGCTGCCGAGCAGCTCGCGCAGAGGAGACTCAATGCCCTCAAGCAGTTCGGGCGCGATGATGGCAAAAACGGGGACCTCGCCGGCGCCAACGGCCTCGGGCACTTTGCCCTCCGAGACAATGCAACCGTAGGGAACGAAACCGTCGTCGCCGGTATCGAGCACGGCCATGCGACGCGCGAGTTCGCGCGCAAAGCCGGCAGTATCGGCATCGCCGATCGCTAGGACAAAGTCAACGCCTTCGTCGGTCGCCAGGGCCACGGCCTCGTCGATCAGCTCGTCTCCCTCGTCGCCCTCAACCGAGCCGCAGCGAAAAAGCACGCGCTCGAGCAGAGCTCGATCAAGCGAGCCGAGTGCCGCCGAGACGAGATCATCACGCGTATGTTTGTCGCCTCCCAGCACGACCAGTGCCTTGGTGCCGCCATAGTGGGCAACCAATCGCCCGCACCAGCGAGCCACATCCCCATCCGCAACCAAGCGCGTCGGCATCCCAAACCCATAGTTGACCATTATCCCCACAACCCTTCCGTGCTTTATGGTGGTATCAATCGTTATGCCCATGCTACGAAGGGAGCTTTTCCGAGCTGTTTCGCGCTCTTTAGAGCTGCGTTAAAAACCCGATGCAACCACACGACCATATCTGCCAAAAAGGGTCAGGCTTTGACGATGTCCGCGCAAGTGGGTATTATCGAACAGATATTCGATAAGAACATGTGTTTGATGGGAGGACGCGTGGGGCTCGAGCGTCACACCTATATCTGCATAGACCTTAAGACGTTTTACGCCAGCGTCGAGTGCGTCGACCGCGGACTCGACCCACTCACTACATGCCTGGTCGTTGCCGACGAATCGCGCGGACGCACGACCATCTGCCTCGCCATCACACAGGCCATGAAGGACCTCGGGATACACAACCGCTGCCGTCTGTTCGAAATTCCCGACGGCATCGACTGCATCAAGGCCGTACCGCGCATGCAGCACTACATGGAAGTGTCGGCGCAAATCTACGGCATCTATCTGGAATACGTAAGTCCGCAAGACGTGCACGTCTACTCCATCGATGAGTGCTTTATCGACGTGACACCCTATCTGGACCTCTATCACACCGATGCGGAAGGCTTCGCCTGCACGCTGCGCGACGAGGTCTTGGGACGCACGGGCATCACGGCAACGGTCGGGATCGGCCCCAACCTATTTCAGGCCAAGGTGGCGCTCGACATCACCGCCAAGCACGTAGCCAGCCGCATTGGCGTACTCGACGACGAAACCTTTCGCAAAGAGATCTGGCCCCACCGCCCCATCACCGATATCTGGGGCATCGGCCCCGGCGTGGCAGCCCGCCTCGAAAAATACGGCGTCTATGATCTGATGGGCGTCGCAGCGCTCGACGAGAACCTGCTGTACGATGAGCTCGGCGTCAATGCCGAATATCTCATCGACCACGCCTTCGGGCGCGAGCCAACAACTATCGCCGATATCCAAGCTTATCGCCCGCAAGCGACCTCGACCACCACGGGGCAGGTGCTCTCGAAGGGCTATGCCTACGAGCAGGCCTACACCGTCTTGCGCGAAATGGTCGATGCCGCCGTGCTGGATTTGATTGACAAGCACGTGGTGTGCGACAGCATCTCGCTCTTTGTGGGCTATGCAAACGAGCGTGCCGACATACGCCGGCTCAACGCCAGCGGCACGGCGCAGTATATAGACGGCTGCGGACACCTGCGCTCGAGCACCTCGAGCATCGAGCCCGCAGCGACCGACGGCCCCGAGCTCGCGCCCCGTGCACCGAAACCCGTCCAGCGAGATGACGAACGCAGGCGCTTGGTGCGAGAAGCGCAGGCAATTGACGGCATCTTCGTGGGCGAGCATGGCGGCAAGCCGCGCGGTGGCTATGCCTCACTGTTCGCACACTCCAACGCCTCGCGAAAGCTGCCCGAGCGCACCAATTCGTTTAAGAAGATCATGGGCTATTTCGATGAGCTCTGGGCGCAGACTGTCGATCCCAAACGACCGGTCAAGCGCATCAACCTGGGATTTGGCAATCTGGTGCCCGAAGAATTTGCCACCATCGATCTGTTCAGCGATATCGAGGCCGATGAGCGCGAGCGCGACCTGGCGCACGCCGTCCTGGCCGTGAAAGGCAAGTACGGCAAGAACGCGCTCGTCAAGGGATTAAGTTTTACCGCCGGCGCCACCGCGCGCGAACGCAACGACCAAGTTGGAGGACACCGTGCCTAAACCCAAACAACAGCCCGTGCGCCCGCCGTCTGCCTTCGAGCGCCTAGCGGACCCCGAGGGAAGACGTCGCTCCGCCGACCCCAAGCTCACCGCTAACGGCGCCGTCCGTGCCGGCCGTGCCGCGCAGTTTATGCCCTTTGCCGCCCTCACGGGATACTACGAGCTTGTGCGTAAACAAGAGATCACCGCCGAGCCAAAATACGAGCTCACGGAAGAAAAAGCCCTCGAGCTTTCGAAAAAGCTCGAGGGCCTCAAACGCGGCGACTTGGTGCGCGTCACCTATTACGATACGTACGGCTATCGCGCTCGCACGGGCATCCTTGACGAAGTGCTCCCCGCCTTCAAACTGCTCAAGCTCAAGGATATCGCCATCGACTTCGACGACATCCAAGACATCGAACTGCGCGGACGAGCCTAGCCAAGGAAGCGCATCCAGGGCGGCGCTTACAGCGTCATGACGTAGTAGCCCGCGTCTTTCACGGCCGTCTCGAGGACACCGCGATCAACCGGACGCTTAGAGCGCACGCGTGCCGTGTGGTCCGCATACGTCACCGTTGCCCACACGCCATCCAGCGCATTGAGGGCATTGGCTACGTTCTGAGCGCAGCCGTCACAGCTCATGCCGCCGATGAGCAGCTCATCGCTATAGGGATAGTGTGACGCATCGGTATCCGTCACAACAACCTTTTTGGCCTTCTTGCCGCTCGCACCATCGCTGCAACAACTCTTCCCGTGTGTCGAAGCGGCAATGCGACGCAGTCCAAAAAACATGCCGACGGCAATGACGGCCAGCACGATGAGATTCGCAGGGTTGAGCAAGTCACTCATGCGTTCCCCTTTCAAGTAGCCCTATCTAGATACCCCCATGGGGTGTTCCTATCTTAACCCAAAATCATGTCCGTTCGGTCAATTAGTTTCCCTCTTCAAACTTTTTAGTTGACCAAGGCTTACTTTCGTGTATAAGTTTTCCTAGGCTAACAGTTTAGATCCGTAAGGAGCGCCGTGACTCGAACCATAGACATCCCAACGTTTCAGGCAGCAGTCGTGCGCAACTGCTCCCCCACGCTTGCAGGCATCAAACCGGCATCGCTCTTTACCTATCCCGGTGCCTACGCAAGTCAAAACGGCAAGCCCGGCAACCCCCATATCGAAGCGCGTCGTACACATCTCCTTGCCGTCATAGCTCAATGCAACCGCGAGCTCCAACCGTTCGGCATCCACACGAGCATCTTGGTCTGGCGCCCCTGCGGAGCGCTCATCTATGTGTACCGCCCTGCGGACCTCATGCGATACCTCTCCGACCCCCGCGCCACGACGGCGCTTGCCGCCGAAGGTTACGATGTCCACAACCTGCCCGCATCCCTGGTGCATCTCGCTGCGCGCATCACGCTGGCAAGCAGCAATGCCACGGAAAGCGCCTGCGCCGACGTACCATGCGTTCTTGCGCAGAGCGAACCTTGCGGCGACGGCTGCACCTGCGAGTTTCCTCACGAAATTGGCTATTTTTTGGGATATCCCTACGAAGATGTGCGTCAATTTATCGTCCAGCATGGCGAGAACTACAAGGTCTTTGGACCTTGGAAGGTCTACACGAATGTCGGGCAAGCGCTTGCGACGTTCGAATCCTACCGCGCTTGCACGCAACACCTCACCCATGTCTATCAGCAGGGCCATAGCCTGGCAAAACTTGCCCAGGCAACCCGATAGAACATACAAACCGCGGCCGCACGCCGCACAACCGAAAGGACAACACATGAGCAAGATCGCCGTCGTCTATTGGAGCGGCACGGGCAATACCGAGGCCATGGCAAACCTCGTCGCCGAAGGTGCCACGTCCGCGGGTGCCGAGACTGAGGTTATCCCCTGCGCCGACTTCTCTGCCGACAAGGCCGCCGAATATGACGCCTTCGCCTTCGGCTGCCCCGCCATGGGCTCCGAGGAGCTTGAGTATGACGAGTTCCAGCCTATGTGGGACGAGGTCAAGGAGACCCTCGGCGATAAGAAGGTCGTCCTCTTTGGCTCCTACTCGTGGGCCGAGGGCGAATGGATGGACAACTGGAAGGCGGATGCCGACGAGGCAGGTGTCAACGTCGTCGATTCCGTCATTTGCTACGACGCCCCCGACGATGAGGGCGAAGCGGCCTGCAAGGCTCTGGGAGCGGAGCTGGCATAAACCACCCATTGACACGACAGATGCAACGCAAACGGGCTCCGGGTCGTCTTAACCCGGAGCCCGTTCATCTATAAAGCCACGACACGAACGGCACAACTCACCCGCGTATCAAACGACGGACGTTATAGGCATCGAGTCGCTATGCGTTCTTACGGGAGCGCACACACCACGCACCAATAGCCGCAAGGCACACGATACCGACGGCAACACCGGTAACAGCGACCGGATTAACGCCGTCTCGTCCATCCAAAGCACCCTTGCGTGATGCGGCAGCAGCGGACGTCGTTTTCGAACCGGAAGACTCGTCGGAGCCGGACTTCTTATCGAACTCGCCCTTGTTGGGATCCACATTCTGCGACATCTCCGACTTCGAGCCATCCTGCGAAGCAACAACTGCCTGCATTCCAGAACCGCCCTGCTTATCGCCGGAGCCATCGCCCCTCTGCAAACCGGTCGGCATGACCGCGGGCGTCGGATTCTTCGTCGGGACCGTAGGAACGGGTACCTCGGGCGTCACGGGTTTTTTCGGGCCGCCCGGTTCGACGACACCGGCTTTTACGCCACCGATCTTGGACCAGCTCACACCGGACCCTGCGGACTTATAGGCCGAAAGGGCTCGTAAGGCCTGTACCGTCGCAAGCGCGTTGGCATTGCCGGGCTTACCGTCGGATCCCATGGTATGGGCGTAGCCCTTGCCGTCGGCAACCTCGTAGGCGCAGATTGCAGCAATCAGGCTATTCGCACCCGTTGCAAAACCGTTCTTGGTATTTACGGGATCCTTGCCAAGAGCCACAAGAGCGAGCAGCACCTGGGCATTAGACTCGACGGACCCAAAATCGCAAAGGCCGTTCATCTGGCCCCTAAGGAAGCCGAGTGCATTGTCGACAGCAGATGCAACAGAAGGTTGGTCATTCGAGGCCAGGGCGACGGCGCACGCGTCATCATCGACATAGGGTGCGAGCGCCTGAAGTGCCATAGCGGTCATATCGACGTTGCTCGCACCGCCCGCATCGATGGTGAAACCGCCGTCGGGATTCTGGAACGAAAGCAGCGCGCAAACAAGCTGAGCACGCGTCCAAGAAGAGCCGGACGCACGCAACGCCTCATTCGAAATACCCGCCTCGTCAAGGGCAATCAGCGCATAGACCACGTTGTTCGCCGAAGCCACAAGATCTTCGTGAGAGCAAATGTCGGCAATAAGATTCACGCCATCGAAAGAGGTGATATCCTCACCATCACCAAGTGCAGCCAGCGTAAGCGCAACGCGCTCGCAATCAGTCACCTTGGCGGTGTTGCCCGACCACTCTGCCTTATGAACGGTAAGGGACTTCTTGTAATTCGCGATAAGTGCGTCGTCAATCTTGCGCCCCGACGTTGCGAAGGCGTAAATCTCCCATTCTTGACCATAGGTGTACGCATCGATCGAACGATTGACGTCAAAGTACTTGGCAGCGGAAAGGGCACCTTCGTCGGCCTTTGCCTCGTTATCCGGCGAGGCAACGATTCCGTCAACCGTAATCTCAAAGGAGATGGCCTGGGCACCGGCAGTCTGATCGATCGGCGTACCGGTCACCGTATAGGTACCGGCCTTGTTCGCCGTCAGGACATAGGCGCCGCTCGCCACAAACAAGCCGTCGTCAGGAGCACCGTCAACGTGCTTCCAATCACCAAGAGCGCGTCGGTCGATACTCACGGCATCCGAGGCATCCCGACCTTCCTCGGTCGTCACACTCCATTTCATACCGGGCTCGGAAACACTCCAGCCCTCGGCATCGTTCTCACCCGTATAGCCCAGGTTGAGTTCGACGGTCTTACCGGCCTTAACGGACGCGGGGACATTCGTGATTGTCACCGACTTCAGTGGGTTCCGGTAGGCGTAGGCAACCTCTCGCTTACCCGAGGAGATGACGCTGCCGTCCTGGTTTTCGACCGTCGCCTCAAACGTCGTCTTACCGGCCTTATACGGCGTAAAGCCAATCTCGCCACTCGTAGTGTACTCGGCAACCGCAGAATCACTCGAGGTGACCGTGTAGCATGCGCGATCGCTCGCGTTTTCGGGCCCCACAACCGGCGCAGCCTTATCGGTCAGGAAGGCGCCTTTGGCAAGCGGATTGCGACCGTGCAGATAGACAGTCTCGCCGTCCTCGTTATAGCCAAGCGAAATACTCGTCACCGGCACATAGGCCGAGCTGACCTTTACGCTCTTATCGGAAAGGTCGACGTTCGTTCGCGAGGAGACCTGAATCGCTGCCTCGCCCGCCTGCTTAAAGTAGAAACATGCCGATCCGGGATTGGAATAGAGCACGTTCGAAGGCGTGCCCGCAAAACGAAAGCGCGTATAGGAGACAGGGACGTACTCACTCTCGGGGGCATCGGTGTAATGGACACGAATCTCGAGGTTCTTGACCTCGGAACCCGTAACCGCAATAGCGCCGCCCGTCACGTTTTCGCCGTTGTACCAAATCTGAAAATCATCAATAGGTTTGGAGGTCGCCTTCACCACAAGGGTCGCGATGTCTTCAGTGGTGCCATCATCCCTATGGAGCGTGGCGGTTACCGTGCCCACGGCATCGTTGTATACGTGCAGCAGGCCCGTTTTCTCGTTAACGGCGATATCGCCTCTGTTGGCGTCCGGGGTGCCCCAGGTCACCTTGGCGTCCTTGGGCAAACCCTTGAGCTCAAGCGTGCCCGAGACACAGGCAGCACCGTTCTCACCCACCACGACGTCGTCGGGGGACGGGTAAAGTATGCCATCGGCGGCAGTCACGGTCTTGCCGGTGCGGGCAGATGTAAACGTTACCTCGTACTTATTATTTGCGGCAGGATTATCGGGCGATTCGTAGTCATGGTCCTCGCCAAAATACGGCAAGCTATCGGCTCCCATGCCCCACACGCTGCCGTTTTCGCCACGGTTGACGTTAAGATTTTCGACAAAGGCCGCCGTCTTCATGTCGTCGACATCAACAGCATAGGAGTTGAGAAGCGCCTTCGCGGGGAACTGGGCCTTATTGGTAAGGCCCTCCTGCCAGTACGTGTTGATGAGCTGGCCTGCGCTATAACTCGAAAAGAGCACGCCGCCGGTAGCCGTAGCGGTTGACACACAGTTAGAGACCACGCCGCCTTCGAGCGTACGGCCAAAGCCAGCAACGCCCTTACCCGTAACGGACGTGGAGCAGTTAATGACAGAGCCCTTTACCTGATTGCCAAGCGGGCCAAACGACTTGCCGTCTACGGCCTGTTTGAGCTCACCGGCAAAAGAGACATTCTGGATGACGCCGGTGGGGCCAACGCTCGCAAACAGAGACTTAACGCCTCCCTTGTTGTCGAAGGTAATAGTGTGGCCCTGCCCGTCAAACGTGCAATTGAACTCGCCTGTGGGTCCGAAGAACCATTCGTCATCAATCACAATGTCGTTATCGAGCACATAGTAGTTGCTCGCATCCTTGACGTTCATATACATGAAGTCATCCTGCGATGAGATGTGCTTGACGCTCTCCGGCTGGGCGACGGGAGCCGTCGGCTTCTTTTTCTCAAGCGCATCTGAGGCATCATCGAGCTTTTTGACCGCCGCATTTACATCGGACTGAGATACATCGTCGCTATCGTTGACGATTTTGGCGTCAGCAAGAGCAGCGGCAAAGGCGGACCAGGAATCCGTTGTGTAGTCTGACTCATTGAGCGCCTCGGCGGCCGTGATAGCAGCGACGAGCGCGTCCTTATTGACAACGACGGGGGCAGAGCCGCTCACAAGCAAGGGCAGGCCACCGTTAGACACCCAGGAAAAGCCAGTCGACGGCACATCGGTATTGAGCACGGCGAGTGATTCAGCAGAAGAGAGGTCGGCGGCTTTAGCCGCGTTTCCCTTGTTAAAGCCGGGCCAGTTAATCTCGGCAGGCGAATAACCTACGGTATATAGGCAGTTCAACAGCGATCCGGCCTGAGCCTCACCGACCAAGCCACCGTTCATCTCAACGCCTGAGCCGGCAAAATAGGAATTAACGATCTTTCCGGACGTCATACCGCCGACCAGGCCACCGGCACAGCCCATCCAGCCGCTAAGGTTCACACTCGCCGTGGACCAGCACATCTGGATGGTGCCAGAAAGTTTCATGGCAATGGAGCCCACATTGTCAGTGCTCGAGACCGAGCCTGTCACGCCCAAGTTCTGAATCGAGCCGGTCACATTATTCGCAACGGCCTTGCCGTTAATGGTGACCGTATGGCCCTGGCCATCCAGGGTGCCGTCAACGGTCTCGATCTGCTGGTCAGCGCCCATCGAAATATTCGCGCCAAGCTTGACGGTCGCACCCGCCTCAATGGTCTCAGGCATATCGGCCGCATCGTTGACGACCACCGTCTCGCCCGAGTGCACTACCTTGGCGAAAGAACCTGCTTCTTCGACCTGTGCAGCCGGTACCGTTTCCTCGGACGCAATAGACCGCGCGGCAACACCGGAGCTTTCCTGCTCCTGTGTGCTGCCGCAATCTGCCATGCCGGTTTCAGCGTCGGCAGAAGGCTCATCTTCATCAGGCCTGCCCTGTCCAGCATCGCCCGCCGCGGTGACCTGATCGGCCGCCGCGGCTACGCCCGTACTCACCTCCTCGGCAAACGCGGTCATTCCCGTGCTCGAACTGGCAAAAATAAACGCCATGAGCACGACGAGAAATTTCCTCGTACCTGTTCGGATGTTGTTGAGCATCCTTTCCCCCCTTGGTCTGGAAGATCACTACCCCAATAAGAATCGAGGCCGACCATGTAGAGGGAAACGGGACACAGCGAAACGCCCGCACCTGACAGCATGCGGCAATGCCCCCGCATCGCATACGGGATGCTTGGAGCAAATATGATGTCATCTTCTGCTCACCGGAATCCAGCGGCTCCCAAAAGACCCTCGACACGAGAAGACCATGGGCAAGTAATCTGACTCGCGGGACAGCCCCGCACACAGTAACCGCCTTGCCTGGGATTCCCACCCAGTTCCCTTTTATGCGCCAAGCGCACCCATGGTCCGGCTTCTTTTCAAACAGCATGTAATTGTATGGAAGACCAGGCAACGAGCGTCCGCCGATATCACGCACACATAATTCACCGAAAATGTGGTTGAAAGTCCGCCAGGGCAACGACGAGACCTTTATCCGAAATGCTAAACGGGGCCGCAGCATCATTGCCACGACCCCGCCTGCTCAAGCAAACTCTCATTCCGAGACGCTGCTGATCATCTACGAGATATTGCCCAAAAACGCCTTGGTACGCTCGCTCTTGGGGTGATCAAAGACCTCGCTCGGCGTGCCCTCCTCCACGATAACGCCGCCGTCCATAAAGACGACGCGATCGGCGACGTCGCGGGCAAAGCCCATCTCGTGCGTCACCACGATCATGGTCATGCCGTCGCGTGCCAAATCGCGCATGACACCCAATACATCACGGACGAGCTCGGGGTCGAGTGCCGATGTAGCCTCATCAAAGAGCATCACGTGCGGGTTCATCGACAGGGCGCGGGCGATGGCCACGCGCTGCTGCTGGCCGCCCGAAAGCTGGCTCGGCATAAAGTCGATGCGCTCGGCAAGACCGACCTTGGTCAGCTCCTCGACGGCAATCTTCTCGGCCTCTTCCTTGCTGCGCTTGAGCACCTTTTGCTGCGCAAGCATGACATTCTTTTTGACCGACAGGTGCGGGAACAAGTTGAACTGCTGAAAGACCATGCCCAGGTGCGTGCGCACCTTATTGAGGTCGACGCCCTTGGCGCACACATCCACGCCCTCAACGACAATCGAGCCGCTCGTGGGATGCTCTAGACGATTGATGCAGCGAAGCATCGTCGACTTGCCCGAGCCCGAAGGACCCAAAACGACAACAACCTCACCCTTGTGCACGTCCAGATCGATATCACGCAGAACCACGTTATCGCCAAAAGCCTTTTGGAGGTTCTTGATGCTGACAACGACCTCGTTGGAATTCGTTTCACTCATGACAGGACCTCCTTACAGACCGGCGATGTGATCGGCGGGCGTCGCGACAACCTGTCCGGCGCTCTTGGCGGGACGCTTCTTCTTGGTCTCGGCCGTGCCCAAAAGCCTCGCCTCAAGACCGCTCACCAAGCGAGCGAGCGGCAGGGTGATGACCAGATAGAACAGGGCGGCAACCACATACGGCGTAATGGAGCCCGTCGTGGCCACGATGGTACGGGCGTTCATGACGATCTCGACCACACCCACGGCGGCGAGCAGCGACGTATCCTTGTAGAGCAGGATAAACTCGCTGGTCAGCGTAGGCAGGACATTGCGGAACGTCTGCGGAATCATGACATAGAGCAGTGTCTGGAAGGCGTTCATGCCCAGCGAGCGAGCAGCCTCGTTCTGGCCCTTGGGGATCGACTGAATACCGGCGCGGAAGATCTCGCACAGGTAGGCGGACGAGTTCATGGCCATGACGATGACGCCCAGCACATAGTCGTCAACCTTGACGCCGGCCAGCGGCAGACCAAAGAACGCGATGTAGATCTGCAGGAACGCCGGCGTGCCGCGGATGATATTCACATAGATGCCGGCAAGGCAACGCAGGATGCGCGACTTGGAGATGCGCATGAGCGACAAGGCAAAGCCAAAGGGAATTGCCAGCGGAAACGCCACGAGCACAATCGAGAGCGACATGAGGAAGCCTTTGAAGACGATCGGCAGGCTCTGCACCAAAATGACCGGGTTCAGGAACAGGCGAAGGAACATGTTGGAATTCCACGCCTCAACCCACGGCTGCTCCTTAAGGTCGGCCAGGAAGTTATCGAATGCCGTCACGCCCTTGATCTCCACCGAGGGAATCTTGGAAATCTTCTTGGTCGAACCGTCGGCGAGCGTATAGGTGCCGCTAAAGGCTTCGTCGCCGCCCTCGACGGGGAAGGTCACGCCGTAAACCTCGACACGGAAAAAGCCGCCAGCAGGCGCCGTCTCGCCAAAGTCGATCTTGAGCGTCTGGCCGTCCGCCTTGCACGCGGGCTTCATGGGCGTACGGTCCATGAGGTCCTCGCCCGAGAGCATCGTCAATCGCGTGTCATCGGTACCAAACGTTGTGCCGTCGACAAACGTCAGCGAAAGACCGCTCAGCTCCTCGTCGGCATCGGCCTGAACTTCCCAGGTAATGCGCGTCTCGGTGCCGCCGACCACAGCGCTGCCCGAACCAGTGTTGGGTCGGGCAGTAATCTTTGCGGTCTCAAGCGCCTGGGCGGTCGTGGGCGCATATGCCCCCGCGCACACCAGCGCGAGCGCCACGGCCATGGCGCAGGCTAGCTTTTGGAGCAAGGCGGGCAGTGGAAAACGCTGCTCCGCGGCCCCTTTGTTCAGTCGAGACAAGGTGGCTCCTATCGTAGAAGTTGCCGGCAAAACGAGACGGAAATGCTCTCCGTCAAGAGAAGCGCAAAGGCCCTCTCCGCCAAAACGGAAAGGGCCCGCGCGCAATCAAGTAGCTATTTTACTTGATGTTGTACTTAGCCATGAGGGCGTCAACGGTACCGTCGTCGGTCAGGTCCTTGATGGCCTGGTTGATGTCGTCCTTGAGCTTGGTATTGCCCTGGTTGATGGCGATGGCATACTCCTCGCCGGTGCTGACCTGCTTAACCGTATGGCAGGTGTTGAACTGCTCGGCGGTCAGCTGGCTCGCAACGGAGCGGTTGGTGACCACGGCGTCACCCTTGTCGGACTGCAGGGCGCTGAAGCACTCGGTAGCGTCCTTATAGGGAACGATCTTGGCCTTGGGGAAGTTCTCCTGAGCAAAGGCCTCGGCGGTCGAGCCAGACTGGACGATGATGGTAGCGTCGGCGTTGTTGAGCTTCTCGCTGTAGTTGTCGGCCGTGATGTCGGTGTTATCGACCTTGGTCACGATAGCCTGATCGTCCATGTAGTAGGAATCGGAGAAAGTGACTTCATTCTCACGCTCGGGCGTGTCGGTGATAGCCGCGATGGAGACGTCATACTTGGCACCCGAAGCGACGCCCGGAACCAGCGTGTCAAAGTCATTGTTGACGTACTCGACATCCAGGCCCAGCTTGTCGCCGATAGCCTTGATGAGCTCAAGGTCAAAGCCCTGATAATCGCCGTTGTCGTCCTTGTACTCAAACGGGGCGTACTCGGCAGAGGTGCCGACGGTCAGCGTGCCGTCCTTGACGAGCGCGTACTCCTTGGAGCCGTCGACCTTCTCGACCTTTACGTCGTCAGAGCTGCTGGAACCGGCATCAGAACCAGAGGCGGCGTTGGACGAACCGCAGCCCGTCAGAGCAAGGGCGAGTGCCATGGCACCCGTGGCGGCGAATGCGCCAAGTTTCTTCAGCTTCATAATCAGTCTCCTTCCAATGACCCCGTATAATTCAGAGGTCTGCAAAAACTGAGGGTTATTATGCACCCGCTTGGGAGAATCTGCAATTAGAAAACCGATTGAAACAAACCCATAACGTGAATGGAGCACTCCACTTTATGACAGTCATTACTGCTGCAATGACCTTAGAAGTTTGATTTCAGCCGCATAACCTGCAAGTTCGTTCGGTGTCTCCAAAATGAATGGCAAGGCACGCAAACGGCCATTCGATACAATATTCTGCATAACCTGCATACCACCGCCAAACTCTTCGCTACCCAGGTAGCCCATACCGATGCATTCGTGGCGGTCCTTATGGGCGCCGCAGGGATTCTTGGAGTCATTGATATGCACGGCGCGCAAGCGCTCGATACCCACCACGCGGTCGAACTCGTCGAGCACACCGTCCAGATCATGGATGATGTCGTAGCCGGCATCGCTCACATGGCAGGTGTCCAGGCACACGCCCAACTTGGCCGACAGCTCGGTGCGCTTATCGGCAACGCCCTCGATGATGAGCGCCAGCTCCTCAAAGCTGCGGCCCACCTCGGTGCCCTTGCCGGCCATGGTCTCGAGCAGCACCGTCGTCTGCTGGCCCTCAAACATCACCTGGCACAGGGTGTCGACGATCATCTGAATACCGGCGTCGGGGCCCTGCCCCACATGCGCGCCGGGATGGAAGTTGTAGTAGTTGCCGGGCAGCGCCTCCATGCGCCGCAGGTCCTCTGCCATGGCCTCCAGGGCAAACTCGCGCGCCCGCTCTTTGGCTGAGCAGGGGTTATAGGTATACGGGGCATGAGCCACAAGCGGACCGAAGTCGTTTTGCTCCATAAGCTCGCGCAGGGCCGCCACGTCATCCATGTCAAGGTCTTTCGCCTTGCCGCCGCGCGGGTTGCGCGTAAAGAATGCAAAGGTATTGGCGCCAATGGACAGCGCCGTCTCCCCCATCGCCCGATAGCCCTTCGTCGTGGATAGGTGGCACCCGATCGTCAGCATCCCTAGCTCCTCCTCATCAGTTGCGGTGAAATAGTTCCTGTTTGGCCCTATTCTGCCGCAAACAGGAACTATTCCACCGCAACTGATAAAAGGAGCATCAGGAGCGCGTTTTGCAAAAGGCTTTAAGCACGGCCGTTACGGGGCCAGGCTGGAAACGTCGGCGCACATCGTCGAGACGCTCGGGGATATCAATGTGTTGCGGACAGTGGCGTGCGCATTTGCCGCACTTGACACAATTACTCACGAGCTTGGCCTCACTCGTACGCACCGCGCTCGCCGTAAAGTACTGTGACAGGCCCGTAAACCAGCTATGTGCATAGCTCGCGTTGTAGGCGGCAAAGCAGCCGGGAATATTGATGCCCCTAGGGCACGGCATGCAATAGCCACATCCCGTGCAGGGCACGCGATTCGATTTTTCAAACTCCGTCAGCACGCGTGCGATGGCATCGAGCTGAGTAGCTGTCATCGAATCCGGCAGGGCCCGATCGGCCAACGCCGCGTTCTCATCCACCTGCGCGGTATCGGTCATACCCGAAAGCAGCATCGTCACCTGAGGATGATTCCACACCCACGAAAGCCCCCAAGCGGCAGGAGTGCGCAAATGCGGATCATTTGCACCATCGAGAACGACGCGGGCCCGCGGCGGCAGCTTGCCCGCCAAGCGTCCGCCCAAAAGCGGCTCCATCACAAACACCGCGAGCCCGCGCTCGGCGGCAGCCAAGAGCCCCGCCGTTCCCGCCTGATAGCGCTCTCCGGCGTAGTTGTACTGAATTTGGCAGAAGTCCCACTCATATGCATCGAGCATCGTCAGGAAGTCCGCCGCGCTGCCATGATACGAAAAACCAATCATTCGAATGCGCCCCGCCGCCTTTTGACGCGCGATCCAGTCCTCGATACCCAACGCCACCACACGTTCCCACTGAGCGGGCGAAGTGATGTTGTGCATGAGGTAATAGTCGATATGGTCAGTCCGCAGGCGGCGCAGTTGCTCGTCGAAGAACCGGTCGAAATCCTCCACACATTTGCACGAAGCGTGCGGCAACTTGGTCGCGAGCAACACCCGGTCGCGCAGCCCCAAGCGCTCGAGTGAGGCGCCCACGCACACCTCGTTACCGGGATAGAGATACGCGGTGTCCAGATAATTAATCCCCTGCTCCACCGCACGGGAAATGATAGCGTCGGCTGTCTTCATATCCGGACGTCCCGGCGCACCGGGAAACCTCATGCAGCCCAGACCCAGAGCAGATATTCGGTTACCACTTTTGGGGTCAACGCGGTATTGCACGGCCCCTCCCTTCGCCATCAGCGCCCCGGCAAGGCGAAACACAATGGTCACGCGGCCGAAACATCGTGTAATCGCAATCGAGAACGTATCGTAACGCAGCAGAAATCGAGCTGTCACGGCACCGCTTTAACATCAGCAAAAAGCCCGATGAAAGGAGGCGAGCGTGACCACAAGCGAGGATGCCTACCCCTACCCCGGCGAACAATACATCCTCTCGGTCGATCGTTACCAAATCGAGGTCATGGACCATCTGGACGAGCTTCCCGCCACGGGCGCCGTCATCTTCTGCACCTTCCCCAAGGTCCGCGATGGCGTCGGATACCCCGCGCTCGTTTTTGCGGTCTGCCCCGCGGTATAAGTTCCCATGCGTTTGTTCTTCTAAATTCCGCCTCCGGTGCACGCTGCACGATCCAGCGGCATACAATCCACCAGGCGCCCCTTACGCGGGCGCCTTTTTGTGAGGAGATGATTCACATGCAGATCAACAAGGTCGCCTTTGTCGGCAAGGGCGGCGTCGGCCTGCTCTACGGCAGCATGATCGCCCGGGCGCTCGGCAACGACGCCGTCGAATACGTTATGGATGACGCCCGTTTTGAGCGTCACGCAGGCGACGCCCTTACGGTCAACGGCGAGCCCTGCGCACTCAAGTCCGTCCGTGCCAGCGAGGCGACGCCCGCCGATCTGGTCATTCTCACGGTCAAGACGACGGGGCTCAACCAAGCACTCAAGACTATGGAGCGCGTCGTGGGACCCAACACGCTCATCGCTTCGCTGTGCAACGGCATTACGAGCGAGCAAAAGATTGCCGAGCGCTTTGGCTGGGAGCACACCGTCCTGGGTATCTGCCAAGGCATGGACGCCGTGTTCCTCAACGGAGAGCTCACCTTTACCAATGCGGGCGAGATTCGCTTTGGCGCGGCAGCGGGCACCAAGCCCGCAACCGTTACCGCCATCGACGAGCTCTATACGCGCTGCGGCATTGCCCATACCGTCGAGAGCGACATTGCGCACCGTATGTGGGCCAAACTCATGCTCAACGACGGCATCAACCAGACCTGCATGGCCTACGGTGGCACCTACGGAACCGCCACGGAGCCGGGCTCCGAGCAGCGTCGCTGCTTTGTCTCCGCCATGCGAGAGACACTTGCGGTCGCCAATGCCGAGGGCATCGAACTCACCGAAGCGGACCTGACGCAGATGGTGCACCTCATCGAGGGAATCGACCCCGCCGGCATGCCCTCGATGGCGCAGGACCGCATCGCACAACGAAAAACCGAAGTCGAGGAGTTCGCGGGCACCATTTGCCGCCTAGCCGCCAAACACGATATCCAAGTACCGCAAAACGATTGGCTCTACCAGAGGGTTCGCGAAATAGAAAGCAGTTGGTAGCCTCGGCCGCATCGCGACGCGCGCAATACAAGCAGACAGGCCTTCGCGAGGATTCCGTCATTCACGAAGGCCTGTTGCATTTTGCTCGAGGCTAAAACTGAGGCTTATTTTGCGATTCCGGAACCTCGTCCTCGTCATCGCGGCAAAGCAGCACGCCGGCGCTTCCCAGCAGCGCCGCTGCAATCAAGGCGCCCACAATCACAGGAGCAGCGCCCGTATCGGACTGCAAGCCGGCAATTAACGCCGCCGTCGGACCAAGGCATCCGATCAAAAGGGCAACGACGGCAATAGCGATATCTCGAGCGTTCATGGAACCACTTCCTCCACGAGAAAGACTTTGTTTCTCGTGACTTAGTGTGCCCCGCGCCCATATGCACGGCGTACTGCCACGGTAAGCGCTCTGTTAACTCAAACGCATACATAGAACGGGCGTCCTTACGTTGCCCTAAAGCTCGGTAAAGACGCCCGTCCGCCAAATATCCGTGATGCAGAAAAATTACCAGCCAGTGTAGTAGTCGGTGGTTCCGGCTGCGCAGCCGGAGTCATAGACCTTGCACTCGCCCTTGGAACCGGTAAACGTGGAGCCCTGGGCCTTATCGCCCGCGGCCACGACGTAGTAACCATCAGAATCGCGCCAAAAGCCCTCGGAATCCTGCGTCCATTCGCCCGTGCGGTAGTGATACAACACGTTGCTGCTGTAATAAGTCTCGCGGCGGCCATTATAGTTATTGACGCCGCTCGAGCGCGTCAGGCCCGAGCCGTTCGCGTAATACGCAGCAGACGCGTAAGACGAGCCGGAGACGGCGTTGTAATACGAAGCCTGAACGGCCTCAGCGGCCTCGGCTTCGGCTGCGGCAGCCTCGAGCGCCTCGCGCTTGGCATCCTCAAGCGTGGAGCGAAGCTCGTCGAGCTCGGTCGACTTGGCGTCGACCTCATCCATCGTCAAAAGACTGCCCGCACCGTCGATGCAACCCTGTAGTACAGCGCGCTCGTCATCGGTGGCATAGTCACCGTACATGTTCATAATGATCTGAGCGCGCATCTCCAGGGAATCGCGCTTTGCCCCCATCGAGGCGTTCCACTCCTGCATAGAGCCATAACCGTCGCCGCGGTAGTCGACGGGCTGCACCAGCGTCGCCTCGGACGGCGTTGATCCGACCGTATCGGATAGTGTCGCCGCGTGGGCATCAGTTGCGCCGGCGCCCGCCAAAAGTGCCACGGTCAGAGCGGCGGAAAGGGCGGCGGCTTTCGGTTTTCGTGAATCAATCCTCATGTAGCTGGAAACCTCCGTAGTGCGTTTTTGCTGCGTTTGAGCTGTGTGCGAGTCGATCGCGCTGCATAGTACCCCGAGCAAATCGCGACCTGCGGTTTTTCTCAAAAGGTGCACGTCATTTGCGTAAAACTCACATCCTCTCAACAGGAGTTTTCCACATCTCGATTGCATAAAGCATGCCAAAAACCCTGTAATAGCGCCCTTCCTATGCAAAAAAGGCGCCTGCGCAACCATTGCTTGCGCAGGCGCCTTGAGCAGGCATTTTATGCAGTTATACCTATCGAGTCGCAAGGGGTCCTTGCACAAGTCACCCTACTCGTCCAGTGCGGCAAAGGCCTGCTTCAGGTCCCAAATAATGTCCTCGGCGTTCTCGGTACCGATGGAAAGACGGATCGTGGAGGGCGTGATGTTCTGCTCGACGAGCTCCTCGGCAGAGAGCTGGGAGTGCGTAGTCGTAGCCGGGTGCACGACGAGGGACTTGACGTCGGCCACGTTGGCGAGCAGCGAGAACACCTGCAAGTGGTCGATGAACTTCCATGCAGCCTCCTGGCCGCCCTTGATCTCGAAGGTGAAAATCGAGGCACCGCCGTTGGGGAAGTACTTCTGATAGAGCTCGTGATCGGGGTGCTCAGGCAGGCTCGGGTGGTTCACCTTGGCGACGTGGCTGTCACCAGCCAGGAACTCAACGACCTTCTTGGTGTTCTCGACATGGCGGTCGACGCGCAGCGACAGGGTCTCGGTGCCCTGGAGCAGGACCCAAGCGTTGAACGGGCTGATGCAGGCGCCCTCGTCACGCAGCAGGATGGCGCGGACATAGGTCGCGAAGGCGGCAGGGCCGGCAGCCTCGGCAAACGAAACACCGTGGTAGGAGGGGTTGGGCTCAGCGATCTGGGCGTACTTTCCGCTCGCCTTCCAATCGAAGTTACCGCCGTCGACGATCACACCGCCCAGCGAGGTGCCGTGGCCGCCGATGAACTTGGTTGCGGAGTGGACGACGATGTTGGCACCATGCTCCAGCGGACGGAACAGATACGGGGTGCCGAAGGTGTTGTCGACGACAACCGGCAGACCGTGCTTCTTGGCGATCTTGGAGATGGCGTCGATGTTGGGGATGTCGGAGTTGGGGTTACCGAGCGTCTCGAGATAGATGACCGTGGTGTTGTCCTTGATGGCGCCCTCGACCTCGACCAGGTTGTGGGCATCGACAAACGTGGTCTCGACGCCAAACTGGGAGAACGTATGCTCCAGCAGGTTGTAGGAACCGCCGTAGATGGTCTTCTGGGCCACCACATGGTCGCCGGCCTGAGCGAGCGCCTGCAGGGTATAGGTGATGGCGGCGGCACCAGAGGCGACGGCGAGGCCAGCAACGCCACCCTCGAGCGCGGCGATGCGGTCCTCAAAGACGCCCTGGGTGGAGTTGGTCAGACGACCGTAGATGTTACCGGCGTCGGCAAGACCAAAGCGGTCGGCAGCGTGCTGGGAGTTGCGGAACACATAGCTCGTGGTCTGGTAGATAGGCACGGCACGGGAGTCGGATGCAGGATCGGCGCTCTCCTGGCCAACATGCAGCTGCAGGGTATCGAAACCAAAGGTGCGCTCGGGGTTGTTGATAAACTGGCTCATGATGATCTCCTTGATTGAACAAAAGTAATTAAGAGTAAGAGAAGTAAGTCGCTGTCTCCTGATCACGCCGACGGACGCAAACAGGAGCCCGGCATTCGTCTTAGTAAGCAATTCATATGCGGTCCTCCTTTTGACATCCCGGTTCCGTGGTCGGCTTAATTACCTACCGCCTTTGTGTGTTTTGAATAGTACGAGCATTGTTTCGCTCGGTCAATCACTTAAAAGCGCTAACTTGTTATCGGTTTTTTAGATAGCTATCGAAAGGACGGGTGCCGATGACCCTCCAGCAGCTCCGTTTTCTGATCGTCGTGGCAGAATCCGGCTCAATTAACGCCGCAGCTCAGCGCCTCTATACCGCGCAATCCAATATCTCCAACGCCGTCAAAAGCCTAGAGCAGGAGCTCCATCTGGAAATCTTTACGCGCTCCAGCCGAGGCGTCACGCTCACCAACGACGGTACCGAGCTCTTAGGCTATGCGCGCCAGGTCGTAGAGCAGGCTGATATGCTCGAGGCCCGCTACGAGGACGGCGGCACCCCGCAAGCCCGCCTCGCCATTTCTGCCCAGCACTACGCTTTTTCGGTCGAAGCCTTTGTCAACGTGGTCGAGCGCTGCCGCGACAGCAAGTTCGAGTTCATCATGCGCGAGACCACCACCTCGCAGATCATCGACGACGTCCGTGCGTTTCGCAGCGATATCGGCATTCTGTATCTGGATGACTTTAACGCCCGCGTTCTGCAGAAGGCCTTCGCCGATGCCCGTGCAAGCTTCCACCCCCTATTCGACGCGGCGGTCCACGTCTTCGTTAGCGAGCGCCACCCGCTCGCACGCCGCCCGCAGCTGTCCCTTGCCGACCTCACGCCCTATACGCGCTACAGCTTTGAGCAGGGAACCTCTAATTCCTTCTATTACGCCGAGGAACCTTTTAGTTATATCCCCTGCGACCGCAATATACGAATCTCAGACCGCGGGACGCTCACTAACTTACTTATCACGTCGAACGGCTACACTCTGTCGACCGGTGTCCTCTCCAACGAAATGCAATGGGGTATGGCATCAATCCCGTTAGCAGACGCCCCAACGATGCGCGTAGGCTATATCATGCACGACGAGCGCAAGCCCTCTCCCCTGCTGCGGCAATACCTCAACGAGCTCGACCGTATCATCCGCGAAGGCCAACCATTTGGGGACGGGGTAGAAATGGCAGATTTAAAAGCCCTCTAGCTCTTGACAACGCAACTCGCCCACCCTTCTTAACGACAACGTCTCCACCATCCTTATGGAGCCGCGCGCCTTGCAAAAAACAGGATGGACCGGGGCGCTACAATAGACAGCCGCAAGAAAGGAACAAGACGAAAGGAAGTCCGTGAAGGTCATCATCTATACCGACGGCTCGGCTCGATCCAATCCGGGACGCGGTGGCTACGGCGCCGTGCTCAAATACACCAACCCCGCCGGCAAGACCTTCACCTCCGAGCTTTCGCGTGGCTACGCCAAGACCACCAACAACCGCATGGAGCTCATGGCGGTCATCGTGGCGCTCGAAGCGCTCAACCGCCCCTGCGAGGTCGAGGTCCACTCCGACTCGCAGTACGTCGTCAACGCCTTCAACAAGCACTGGATCGACGGCTGGAAAAAGCGCGGGTGGAAAACCGCCAACAAGCAGCCCGTCAAGAATCGCGACCTGTGGGAACGCCTGCTTGCCGCAAAGAGCAAGCATAAGGTGGAGTTCATCTGGGTTAAGGGGCATGCCGGCCACGAGCTCAACGAGCGCTGCGACGAGCTCGCCACCACCGCGGCCGATGGAGCCAACCTCGATATCGACACCGGCTTTAACGAAAGCGACCTGTAACGGCGTTTTCGCGCGATTCCCGTGCCCCCACGCGCTACACTCATCCTGTAAACCGAACGGCACGAGGGGGATACATGCTGCGTATAGCGACCATCGGCACATCCATGATTACCGACGACTTTATCCAGGTCGTCAACGCCAACGACCGAGCCGCGTTTGTGGGCACGCTCTCGCGCGATGCAGATCACGGCGCCGCCTTCACCACTGAGCACGGCGGCGAGCGTAACTTCACCGCGCTTGACGAGCTTGCGTCCGCCGACGACGTCGACGCCGTCTACATCGGCAGCCCCAATGCGCTCCACTACGAGCAGGCGCTCGCCTGCATCGCCGGCGGCAAGCACGTTATCGTCGAAAAGCCCTTTTGTGCCACCGAGGCGCAGGCGCTCGAGGTCTTTCGCGCAGCCGAGACGGCGGGCGTCGTAGCCCTCGAGGCCATGCGCCCGCTCCATGACCCCGCTTTCCACGCCGTCGAGGACGCCCTGGGCGAGATTGCGCCCATTCGTCGCGCCTCACTGCGCTTTGGCAAGTATTCTTCGCGCTACAACGAGGTTCTCGCGGGGCGCGCCACCAATATCTTCGACTGCCACATGGCCTCGGGCTCCCTCATGGACATCGGCGTCTATACCGTCGAGCCCATGGTCGAAATCTTCGGCATGCCCTCCGGTATCACCAGCATGACCACGCTGCTCGACCCCTCAACGCAAGAGCTCACCCATGGCCCCATCGATGGCTGCGGCTCCATTCTCGCCAGCTATGGCGGAGGCCGCATCTCCGTCGAACTTGCGCATTCAAAGATCACCAACGATCTGCTGCCCTCGCAAATCGAAGGCGAGCGTGGCACCATCCAGATTGACCATCTGTCCACGCCCCGCAACGTACGCATCGATTATCGCGGCGACGTCGTGCGCGGATCGGCGACCGAGGCACCGCGCGAGCAAGACGGCAACGGACGCGCGCTCGACCTTCCCAAGTCAAGCAACACCATGGAATACGAGCTCGCGGACTTTATCACCGCCATCGACGGCATCGATAACGTTAAGGAAGAGATTTGGGAGACCCCGGCGGGGCGCCACGAGCTTGGCCACTACCGCGATGTCACGCTCGTCTCGCTGCGCATCATGGATGCCGTGCGCCAGCAGGCCGGCATAACCTTCCCGGCCGACGCAGGCAAGCAGGCATAGCGATGGGCCTCTTCGATACGCTCTTCTCCAGCGTCACCGGTGGCAGTCGAGAGCCTCAAAAACCATCAAACGCCGAGCTCGAGCTGCGCCGCAGGCTTACCGTACTCGCAAGCGACGAGGCCACTCAAGACACTCCCCTGCGCTATTTCCTGCGCTGGGCGGGGCAAGTCCAAGGCGTTGGTTTTCGCTTTACCAACACCAACCTCGCGCAGGCACGCGCACTCACCGGTTGGGTGCGTAACATGGAAGACGGCTCAGTCGAGATGGAGATACAGGGGGCTCCGGCAAACATCCTATCTCATCTCGAGGCGCTTCATGCCTCCTACGAGCGCATGGGAACGCGTTTTCGCCTCGTAGACGCCCAGACCCGAGCCCCACTTGCCAATGAAGACGGTTTCAGTCCTCATTATTAGTATTGTGTGCTAAATACGGTATCATTTACCTACGACCGTTGATAGAAAAGAGGCGAGGCGTATGGCGGTGCAAAGAAGGAATACCAGGCAGCGAAAGCTGGTTCTTGACGCTGTGCGCCAAAGCTACAACCATCCCACCGCCGACGAAATCTACAACACCGTGCGCGAACAGGACGACAGAATCAGCCGCGGTACGGTCTACCGCAACCTCAATCTCTTGGCCGATGCCGGAGAAATCCTCTCGATCAAGACGCCGGGTGGGAGTCGCTTCGATCGCACCATCGAGCCGCATGCGCATATCATCTGCACCTCGTGCAGCCGCGTCATCGACGTACCGCTCCCCTTCGATGCCCAGCTCGACGCCAAAGCGTCCGAGCAAATCGGCTGGAACGTCACCTCGCACTACACCATCTTCGAGGGCCTCTGCCCCAACTGTAGGTAGATTTCTAGGCATGCCCCAAAAACCTACTCGGCGAGCAGGCGGCGCAGTTCTTCTTCGACCGTGCGCACGTAGCGGACGCGGTCGTTGATGCCACGCATAGAGGGATTGCAGCTCTCCATTAGATAAGGATGGCCCACTACGTTGAGCATGTCGCGATCGTTCTCATTGTCGCCAAACGCCATCATCTCATCGGGCGAAATCCCCAGGGCACGACCGTAATCGGCAAGCGCGGAGCCCTTGCCCGAACCGAAACCGATAAAGTCCGTCCATTCGGTTCCCGACGTCATCACGTCAACGTGGTCGCTAAAGAGGCGCTCGAAATACTCCAGGGCCGCCGGCTGATCCACCTCGGGCGTCTGGAAGGCAATCTTAATGACGTCCTCGTCGATGTCCTCGGGGCGGTCGACCACCGCCACATCGCAGTGGACCTCATAGCGCAAATGGTCGACAAACGCATCGTTGCCGCTCATGGTGTAGAGGTGTCCCTCACACGAAAGGGTCACGTCGGCATGGGGATACGCAATCACGGCATTCGCGACATCCATAGCAAGGCTACGCTCCATGGAACGCTTGACAACGGCACGCCCCTCGCTCATCACTAGGGCTCCGTTTTCGCATACATAGGCGAGCTCGTCGGCCACCGGGGCAAACAGATAGCGCAAGCTCGCATATTGACGGCCGCTCGCCGGCATAAACACGATGCCGCGACGATGCAGCTCATCGACAAGCTCAAAGGCCTCGGAACGCGGCTCGCGCTCCCCCGGATGCAGCAACGTGCCGTCCAAATCGCATGCAATCAGCTTGATTCCCTCAAGACCCATATGCTTCCCCAAAGCCTCCTAACAACAGTAAGACGGACTTTGAATAGTTGCCTCTCAAAGTCCGTCTTACTCATACGCACGTTAACCGCGCGCCTTCTTTACGATCGTAAAGTCGGGAGCCATACTCACAACGGCATCCGCCGCACTCGACGCAAAGCGCCGGTCCGCATCGAGTTCACGGGTGACCACCGAGAGCCGAACACCCTCGACGCCCCGGAGCATGCGGCGCAAAACAGGCTGCACCGGCGTATACATGCGCACGGTATGCTCGTCCGAATCGCCTCGGAAAAGCGGCGCGTGCATATTGCCGATCTCCCAGCATGTATGCGCGAGCGCAATCGGGTCCATGCGGTCGACTTCGACCAAATAGACCTCGGCGCTGCGCAGGCGCACGACAACCGCCACGGGCACCATGCCCGAACGGTCGATGGCGAGCACGTCGCCGTCGGCAAGACGACCGCCGTCGGCAGCATCCAGCCGAATATCGACCGTGCGCCCCAGCTCCGTCATGCCCACAAACGCGCATACATCAGCCTGGTCCCAATCGAGCAGCAGCTCGTCAACTTCAAAGACGCCGCCCAACTTCCGGCGAAGCAGGAGTTCACAGGACGGATCGTTGAGATTTCCCAAGCATGCCGTCGAAACCAAGCGTTCAGGCATGCTCTAACCCTCGACCTCGACGAGCTCGATATCAAAGTTGAGGTCCTTGCCGGCCAGCTCGTGGTTGGCGTCGAGTGTCACGGCCTCGGGCGTCACGTCGATGACCACGGCGGGAACGGGCATACCGCTCGGCGTGGACAGGAAGAGCTTCATGCCCTTCTCGATCTGCTCGATATTGGGAACCTGGTCGGCCAGGAAGGTCAGGACCATCTCGGGGTTGTGCTCGCCGTAGGCATCGGCAGCCGGGATGTGCACAGTCTTCTTCTCGCCCACCTGCATGTCGACCACGGCGGCGTCGAAGCCCTTGATCATCTGGCCGGCGCCGCAGGTGAACTCCAGCGGCTCGCCGCGATCGTAGGAGCTATCGAACTGCGTGCCGTCATCGAGCGTGCCGCGATAATGGGTCTTGACCTTCTTGCCCTGGTTGGACATGGTAACCTCCGTGATAAGGGCGGCGCACAACGCGGGCCGCCGTGAACATATGGCGCTAACTATACCCTAGTCATACAATTCAAAGACAGTTTGCAAAGAAACGCTGCAACCGGAGGAACCATGGCATATCCCGTATTTGACCTACACTGCGACACCGCCGACCGCATCGGATGGGCCACGCTCGATCTCGACCTGCGCTTTACCGCCGGCACCGACGGTTATTTCCCCGGCGACGAAACGCATCCGCAAGATTTCGACCTCATCGAGGGCAACGCCTGCGCCATCTCGCTCGCAAAGATCGGCAACACGCCGTGGGCACAGTGCTTCGCCACGTTTATCCCCGACGAGATTCCCACCGCCCACGCCGCGCGCTTCCAGGCACAGATCATGGCACACATGAGCGGCCAGGCCATGCTCAACCACGACCGCATGGTCAACGTGCGCAGCGCCGCAGACATTCGCCCCGCGCTCAAGGACGGCAAGGTCGCTTGCGTCCACACCATCGAAAACGCCACGTTCTTTGCCGAGGACCCCGCGCTGATCGAGGTGCTCAAGAGCTTGGGCGTACTCATGTCGTCACTCAGCTGGAATGCGCAGGGGCCGCTCGCGAGCGGACACGATACCCACGCTGGCCTCACCGCGGCCGGCATCGAGGCGCTTACGCAGATGGAGCACGCCGGCATGGTACTCGACGTCTCCCACCTCAACGATGAGTGCTTTGACGAGGTCGCCGCCCGCGCCACGCGTCCCTTCGTCGCCAGCCACTCCAACTCCCGTGCGGTTTGCGGCGTCAAACGCAACCTTACCGACGACCAGTTCCGCACCATTCGCGACATGGGTGGCATCGTCGGCCTCAACTACTGCAGCGAGTTCCTTTCCAACGACGCAACCGACAAGACCGCCGCAGACGTCACCTTCGACCAGCTGGCGGCACATATCGAGCACTGGCTCGACCTGGGCGGCGAGGACGTCATCGCGCTCGGCGGCGACTGGGACGGTGCCACGGTGCCCGCTTTCCTCTCCGATGCCAGCAAGATGCCCGAGTTTCAGAACATGCTCTCCAAGCACTTTGGCAAGACCGTGATGCAAAAGCTCTGCAGCGACAACGCGCTTGCCTTCTTTGAGCGCTATTAATTTCACATCCCTTGAGCGGGCCGGCATGTCGAACGGTCGACATGCCGGCCCGTCCCTAATTTGAAGGACCGCTTTTGACGCAGCAGTTTACGATTTCCGTATCCCGACCGGATGGGACGCCCATCCCCGTCGTCGTTACCAAAAAGCGCGTCAAAAACTTCAACCTACGCGTCACATCGAGCTGTGAGGTCCACGCCAGCGCACCGCTCGGCGCTACCCGCGAGCGTATCGAAGCGTTTGTGAAGCGCAACAGCGTCTGGATTATCAGCCGACTTGCCCAGCATGAGCGACGTCGGGCGACGGCACGAGAGCCGCTCAGCCCCTCGTCCATCATTGCGCTTTGGGGCAAGCCCATCACGGTACAGGATGCACTCGATCACAACTTTGCATCACCCGCACCGCGACCCAAACAGGCCACCTTCGCAAGTTTTATGGGTACCGATGAGCCAAGTGGGCGCGCGCAGGCAAAGCAGCGCACGGCCCTCGACGGCTTAACGTCCGATGAGCTCCAAGCCCACATCGACCAGCTTTATACGTCCGAAGTCACATCGGCGCTGCGCGATATGGTGCACGCATACGAAATCTCAATGGATGTCGCCGTTTCCCGCGTTTCCGTACGCAGCATGAAAACACGTTGGGGCTCATGCACGCCCAAATCCGGCACCGTTCGCATCGCACGAGAACTTGCCGCCTACCCCGTCGAATGCCTCGACATGGTTGTCGCCCACGAGCTCGTCCATTTGCTCGAGCCAAGCCACAATCAGCGGTTTCACGCCTTGCTCGACACGTACTGTCCCAACAATAGAGTTTTGTCGCAGCGGCTCAAGCAACCACCCATAGAGACGTATTAGAACCGGTTAACGCACGCGCTCGATCTCGACACCGCAGCTTGCCAGGGGAAGACCGACGGGCGCCCAAGGCTTATCGAGCTTAACACGCACGCCAAGCAGCAGGGGGTAACGACGTAGCAGCATCTGGGCCACACCCTCGGCTGCAGCCTCGATAAGCTTAAACGTATGCTCACGCAGATAGCCATCGACATCGTGGCACACCGAGCCGTAGTCAATCGAGGCGTCCAGGTTATCGTGCTCCCCCGCTGCACGCAGGTCGGCATAGAGCACCAGGGACACGATGAACTTCTGGCCCAGCGCGTTCTCTTCGGGATACACGCCGTGATTGGCAAAGACCTCGAGACCGTCGATAGTAATGCGATCGGCATGGCGCAGATCGTCATAGCTCACGTGGGGCACCGCCGTTGCAGTGGATATTTCGCCCCTTCCACGGCGGGCGAGTTCGGCGCCTTCAGTCTTAGTTGCATTCTCGGGCAGTTTCTTGTTACTCATCGCGATCGTCTCCTTCGTTTAGAACCCCGACCGCGCAAACTAACTACACGCGAATCGACAGGTTCTTTTTATCATCGCTCCAGTTGCAAGCATTGCGCGCGGGGCATGCAAAGCAGGCGCGCGACGCTTTGTCGGCTGCATAGAGCAGACGCTCAAGCGGTTGGCTGTTCACGCGCAGCTTTCGATGGCCCAGAATGGCCGTCTTAATAGCTGCGGCATCGGCCGGCTCAAACGCCACATCATCGGGCATGCCGCCGAGAATCGCATCAGCGACGCGCTCGCTTGCAACATCATGGGATATACCCGATTCATACTGTTCATCTTTGCCGATATCGTGAAGAAGTGCCGTAGCGTAGATGACCTCGCGGTCAAATTCGAGCTGTTCCTCGAGATTCTTAATCCACATAATGCGCGCGACATCAAGCAGATGGTCAATACCGTGGCGGCAAAAGATACGCCCCGATTCCAACTGTGCAATATTGCCCAGGTGCCGCCGGAACAGCCCGTTGGCACAAATGTAATCAATGCGAGGCATGGCGCCAAAGGGAGTCAGGCCCGAAGCCATAAAGCCGCGACGCGGCGTCCCCTCATCGGTCTTCGATGTAAAGTCGTTGACGGCCCCCATGCTAACGGCCCAACATCCTAAAGAACCGCTCCTCGAGCGCGGGATCGGTCTCAAAGACGCCGCGGCGAGCGAGCGTCACGGTCTTGGTGCCGGGCTTTTGCACGCCGCGCATGGTCATGCACATATGCTCGGCTTCCATCAGCACAATCGCCCCTTGGGGAGCTAGATATTCCATGAGGGCATCCGCAACCTGTGCACACAACTGCTCCTGCAGCTGCAGACGACGGGCATAGACCTCAACCGTGCGAGCAAGCTTAGACAGACCCGCCACGCGACCGTTAGGGATATAGCCGATCGCAGCCTTGCCATAAAACGGCAGCAGATGGTGCTCGCACAGCGAGTAAAACGTAATGTCGCGCTCGATAACCAAATCGTTCGAAGCGACGGCAAAAGTTTTGGACAGGTGTTCCTCGGCACTCTGGTCCATACCGCCGGCAATCTCGCCATACATACGGGCAACGCGTGCCGGCGTCTCCAGCAGGCCCTCACGAGTTGGGTCCTCGCCTATACCTTCAAGCAGCAGCTTAATGGCAGTCTCGACTTTTTCCTGATCGACCATCTGGGCCTCACTTTTTTCGATTTCGCGTTCGCGCTATGGTACCACGCCGGCACGCAGCCTCTGCCAGCTACATAGTATGGGTCGAATAGACCGGATCGTCTCGCCAAAGCTCCACAGCATCGCAAAGCGCAACGCCCTCACGCGCAGCACGAGCGCGCGTGGCGTTCATATCGATCACGCGCTGATTACTCGAGCCCCTAAAACGCAACGAGATATCGTGCAGATCCTGAACAAACGGGCCGTCCACCAACATGTCAAGGCAGGCAAGGATGCGGTCCGTCACCTCGGTATGATGACGACCACCCGGCATAAGCTCCTCGAGCACGTCACCGGTAAAGCACCAAATAGTCTTCCCCGACTCCACGGGGTAAGCAGCGCGAACACGCTCAATGAAATCAACGAGCCCCACCTGATTCTCGGGCTCCATAGGCTCGCCGCCCAGAATCGTCAGGCCATCGATAAAGGGATGATCGAGGCTCTCGATGATCTTGTCCTCGACGGCACGATCGAACGGCTCACCCGCGGCAAAGTCCCACGCGACAGAGTTAAAGCAATTCTTGCACCCACGACGGCATCCACTCACAAACAGAGAAGTACGAACGCCTTCCCCATCAGCAATGTCGAAATATTTAATGTTCGCGTAGTTCATAAGTAACTCTCCCGGGAGGCCGGGACATATCATCCCGTCCTCAAACATTCTCGGCCTTCGGCCTGCGAAACTGCGGGCGGGACGATATGTCCCGGCCTCATGCAAAGGGTAACTCAATGAACGAAGCGAACATCGAGTATAGGGTTCGCGGTCTAATAAAAACTTTGTTGCAGCTCAACTGCCATCGCAAGTAAATCGCAGCTGCAGGTCGAATTATTTCCGCTAAGAACTTCGAGGAGCGAGCAGACCGCGAGCCGCATCTCAGCTACGTCAGCTTGGCTGCCCCGTAGCGAGGCCCCGGACCTTTGCTCGATATGAGTTCCGCACGAACAGGAGGCGCCAGTGGCGCCTCCGTCGTGAGCCAGGACTGTCCGAAATAGCGAGTAAAGGTCCGGGGCCTCGCTATGGGGCAGTCTGGGATGGTTATTAGAGATGCAGCACGCGGTCGCGGATCTCCTCGGTTCGACCCTGGTTCCAGAATTGGGTACCGATGTAGCCGCACGTACGACGGGCGACGTTCATCTTCTCCTGGTCGCGGTTGCCGCAGCTGGGGCACTCCCACACCAGCTTGCCGTCATCCTCGACAATCTTGATCTCGCCGTCGTAGCCGCACACCTGGCAGTAATCGCTCTTGGTGTTGAGCTCGGCGTACATGATATTGTCGTAGATGTACTGCATCACGCGAATGACGGCCTTGAGGTTGTCCTGCATGTTGGGAACCTCGACGTACGAAATGGCACCGCCCGGCGAAAGCTGCTGGAACATGCCCTCAAACTTAAGCTTGTCGAAGGCATCGATCTCCTCGGACACGTGAACGTGATAGCTGTTTGTAATGTAGCCCTTGTCCGTCACGCCCGGAATAATGCCAAAACGGCGCTGCAGGCACTTGGCGAACTTATACGTCGTCGACTCCAACGGCGTGCCGTACAGCGAGAAATCGATATCGCTCGCGGCTTTCCACTCCGCACACTTGTCGTTCATGCGCTGCATGACCGCCATGGCAAAGGGCGTGCCTTCCTTCTCGGTGTGGCTGTGACCCGTCATGTACTTGACGCACTCATACAGGCCGGCATAGCCCAGGCTGATGGTGGAATAGCCGCCCACGAGCAGCTTGTCGATCGTCTCGCCCTTCTTCAGACGCGCCAGGGCGCCGTACTGCCAAAGAATCGGCGCGGCATCCGAAAGCGTGCCCATCAGGCGCTCATGACGGCAAAGAAGGGCACGATGGCACAGCTCAAGGCGCTCATCGAAGATCTTCCAGAACTTGTCCATGTCCTGATGCGAGCTCAGCGCGACATCGGGCAGGTTGATGGTCACAACACCCTGGTTAAAGCGACCATAGTACTTAGGCTTGGTCGGGTCATAGTTCAGCGCGTTGGCGACATTGTTAAAGCCGTTGCCCGAACGGTCGGGCGTCAGGAAGCTGCGGCAACCCATGCAGGTGTAGCAATCGCCATTGCCGGCGGTCTCGCCCTTAGACAGCTTGAGCTCGCGCATCTTCTTCTCGGAGATGTAATCGGGCACCATGCGCTTGGCGGTGCACTTAGCAGCCAGCTGGGTCAGGTAGAAGTACGGGGAATTCTCGTGAACGTTATCGTCTTCGAGTACATAGATGAGCTTGGGGAATGCCGGGGTGATCCACACGCCGGCCTCGTTCTTAACGCCCTCGTAACGCTGGCGAAGCGTCTCCTCCACAATCATGGCAAGGTCGTGCTTCTCCTGGGGCGTACGGGCCTCATTGAGATACATAAAGACCGTCACGAACGGCGCCTGGCCATTCGTGGTCATAAGGGTCACGACCTGATACTGAATCGTCTGGACGCCGCGACGAATCTCATCGCGCAGGCGATCCTCAACGACCTCGCGCACCTTCTCGGCAGACGCCGAGACACCGAGCTCCTCAAGCTCGCGAGCGACCTCGCCGCGAATCTTTTGACGGCTCACCTCAACGAACGGGGCGAGATGGGTCAGCGAAATAGACTGGCCGCCGTACTGGGAGGAAGCAACCTGGGCGATGATCTGCGTCGCGATGTTGCAAGCGGTCGAGAAGCTGTGCGGCTTCTCGATCAGCGTGCCCGAGATAACGGTGCCGTTCTGGAGCATGTCCTCCAGGTTCACCAGATCGCAGTTGTGCATGTGCTGGGCAAAGTAATCCGAATCGTGGAAATGGATCAGGCCCTCATTATGGGCATCCACGATCTCCTGGGGCAGCAGCACGCGCTGGGACAGGTCCTTGGAAATCTCGCCGGCCATATAGTCGCGCTGAACGGAGTTGACGGTCGGGTTCTTGTTGGAGTTCTCCTGCTTCACCTCTTCGTTGTTGCACTCAATCAGCGACAGAATCTTGTCGTCGGTCGTGTTCTTTTGGCGTTTCAGGCTCTGAACATAACGATAGATGATGTAGTGGCGGGCGACCTCATAGCAGTCGAGACGCATAATCTCGTCCTCGACCAAATCCTGGATCTCCTCGACCGATACGGTGTGACCGGCCTTCTCACATGCCTCGGCGACGTTTTGTGCCGCGTAGATCACCTGGCGGTCGGTAAGGCGAGAGCCCTCCTCGACCTCCAAGTTTGCGGCACGAATCGCATTGACGATCTTATCGATGTCAAAGGTAACCTCGGTGCCGCTGCGCTTGATGATCTTCATCCTCTTGCCTCTTTCGCATCGTAGCCTCATTGCGCTTCAAAGCCAAACGATGCCCGACAGGGCTTGCCCCTGTCTCGCGGCGCCGTCGCGCAATCTGTGTTCTCGATAACCATAGGCCCTCATGCGGACAATCCTCACAGCCGATCAAGGGGCTCAAAGGTCTATCCAAATGGGGCGAATAAGGTCCTCGCTCTCTGTCCGCCATCTATCATACGACAAAGACGCATCTATATCCTGTATTCTTTTTTTATGTCAGACACAACATATAGTGTTTCAGCAGGTCAAAGCAATTGGTCATTTTGCAGACGCATTAATTATGAGGGGTTCTTGGCAAGTCGCTAAAACGTTACCAACACGGCTACCTGCATGGCAGTTATAAAACCCCCTTAGTCAAGCCGCTGACAAATCCTACCAAAACCAAGCCACTCACGCCAAAAGAATCCAAAAGATTATGCTTGACCAACATGTTGCGGTCGTGCCTTGCCGAGCCTCATGCAACCGCGGCACAAATCCTTGAAAGATATGTGTATGCAGACGAAGAAGATGAGGGTTTCCTCGGATGACTACTGAGAAGCATCCCGAAAGATCAAAAAAATTGAAATTTGGTGACGTATTTGGCGACACATTTGGCAACCAAAACAAAACAGCCCAGAGACATAGCCTCTGAGCTGCGAACATTTGGTGGGCGTTAGAAGATTTGAACTTCTGACCTCTTCCGTGTCAGGGAAGTAACCCACGTGAAAATGACGCAACCCTTGGAAATTAAATACAACGACAGACCACTTTACCTGCAATTATGTCATAAGGCAAGAATGTATAGGAATGCTCGGTAAGATATAGACCAACACATTTGGTGGCGACTTTGTGGTACGCCTTTGTGGTGAAGCGCAGCCTTCCATGACCCTCGTTTCTATGCAGAAGTACCTCATCGCTATCCATTTGGGCTCCGGAGCCTCCGTACCGCACCACGGCAGAGAGGCAAAACAACATGGAATTCGTTCACTTCACGAGCAGCTTTCTCAGAAAAAGAGATGGCGATTGGATTGGAGTAGTCAACTACAAAGACGATGCTGGCGAGTGGCGGGCCAAGCAGAAGACGTTTCGCGGCCAATCAAAGCGTCAGGCCAAAGCGGCGCTCGAAGTATGGCGCAATGAACTTGAAGAAGCATGGGCGCTCGATCAGGGCTTCGATGTCTCCACATCCCAGTCGGTAGAGGTTTACGTCCGCAAGTATCTCGACAACCTACAGGAGACAGGCGCGAGGGCAAGGTCAACCATGGCAACCTACCGACACATGCTCAAACACCTCGAGCGCAACCCCATCGGCAAAGTGCCCTTCAGGGACCTCGAGCCAAAACAGGTCGAGGAATGGATGATTTCGCTACGTGAGGCCGGCAAGTCCCCTGCCACCATCCAGAAGGCATACAACGTCCTACACGGAGCCTATGCACAGGCCGTCGAGCGCGGCCAGCTCCCTTATGACCCCATCGCGAGCGTGTCCAGACCAAAGGTCCCCGCCACCAAGCGAAACGCGGTCAAAAAGAGCGACTGCTCAAAGCTCACCTCATATCTCGACTTGGTCGACGAGTCTCCTGTCAACATGTCCATCATCCTCGCACTCTACACCGGCATGCGCGAGGGCGAGATCTGCGCGCTACGTTGGAGCGATATCGACTTTGACGACAACACCATCACGGTCATGCGCTCAGTCGCCCGCGACGACGGCGTGACATATATAAAAGAGCCCAAGGGCAAAAAGCCGCTTCGAACCATCCCCATTCCCGCAGTCCTCAGGAAGCACCTTCTCAGCCGTAGGGAAATCATGCGAGACGAGTGCGAAACCATGATCGTTCCGTTCAAGGAATCGATGTACGTCACGGGCAAGCCGAGTCTGTCGCCCAAAGCGTACGAAGACCCTCATCAAGTCTGGCACGGCTGGAAAACGGTAGCCTCCTCGCTGGGCCTCAGGGGCACGATGGGCAAAACGCCGACGTTCCACGACCTACGCCATACCTATGCGACCATGGCCATCGCGGAGGGGGCAGATATCAAGAGCGTCCAGACCATCCTGGGTCACGCCAAGGCCCAGACTACACTCGATATCTATGCGGATACAACGAGCGAAGCCATGCGCAAGACCGCAGATCTAACCGCCGGCGCACTCCGGGCACCCTCGGTCTCCTCGTTCACAACAAGGCGCGAATCACCCTCCCAGGAAGCGAGACCACTGGGGAAGCACTTCGCGGCATAGTCCACACCGCTCGGCGATTTAATGCGCATTAAGTTGTTGTACAACCGCACAATAATAGCCCGTGGGAGCTGCGCCCACGGGCTACGAACAACCCATTAAGATGATGTGAAGAAGGCAAGTAATGCGATGGGAAAGCTGGAACTTCGAGCTTATAGAGACTCAACTCAGGCTTTACGCCGACGTCAACGAGCTTGAATACGACAGCAGCCACCCCTTTGCAATATTGCCCCCAAAGGCACCTCAGGAGGCCCTCAAGCGCTGCGGCATGAGCTATGCCGAGGTTGCCAAACTCGCCTGCGTCAACTATGCAACAGTGACAGGATGGTTTAACCCCCGCAGAAACCCAACCAGAGCAACGGTGCGCAACGGGATATTTCCGGCACTTTGCGAGGGATGCCTCAAGATGGCAGCCAAGACGCATAACGAAAGGCCGGAAAACCGCCTCATAGCAAGACGGGTATTTGCGCTTCTCACCACCGGCTCAGCAAGGACGCCGGAGGAAGCTGCGCTCGAGCTGGCGTTGGCACGGGAGCGCTACAACCGCTCGGCAATAAGCTATGCCGCCAATGCGCTCACGGAACACGATCTGACCAGCATAGCTCATAGCGCCCTGGGGTTCCTAAACCTGCACCACAAAGACGCGCAGAAGAGCGACCCCATCCTCCATGCGTCCACGTTCAAGCAGGAAAGCACCGAGGCGGTCGAGCAACTTCAAAATGCAACCAACGCCATGAACGTAGCGAGCTGGAAAGCGCTACTGGAAACCCTAAGCCTACCAGAGCTCCAGCGCTGCCAGGAAGAGCTCGAACTCACGATAGCTTACAGAAGCGCGATGAGCGAGTCTGCCATGGAGTAGCCCAGTCTCACCATATAAAAGTGAGGGCGCTGGGACTTTCCAACAGCAAAAACGCGTCCTTGGGCTTTTTCAGGGCCCAGGGCGCGTTTTGCCATTGAAAAGCTCGTGCGCGGGCGCTCTATCCCCATGACAGCTGATCGTCTAACTCAATATCTGGTTCACACGTCGCTGCACAGCTCCATATTGTGCGCCGAGGGCATTCCGGCGCGCGGCCCCGGTGCCGTATTCCCCACGGATCACGGCGCGCGCCAACGCGTCCACGTCATAGCTCGCGCCACCAGCCCCAGCCAAGACCAAATAGTCATTCGCTTCAGGCTTGCCCGTGGGCTTACCCACAGCGGCATAAAGCACCGCCCCGTCTCGGCGCAGCCGTCCCCAGATCCATCCATCTGCAGAGGTATACCAGGAATCCAGCAGAACGGTCTCGCCCTGTCGCAGGACACCTACCACGCGCCCGCCCAGGCTCGGGGCCGTACGCAAGTTCAGCGCGCTCACCGTGCATCGGTACGTCCCGCCCGCAAAGCCGGCATCATGGCCGCCAGCCGCCTGGGCATTCATACGAATCGCCACCGCGGTCTTGAACTGTTCCCATGAGCGCCCATAGGCCGCAAAGTACCCGTCAGGGTCCGTATGATCCGATCCACCCCAGCGACGAGAGCAGTCTCGATGCGAGACCAGCTGTCCGATGCCCCACCCGCGCACGCGCAAGTAGTCGGCACACCAGGCGACGGCTTCATCCCACTGACGCTCAAAAGCCTCGCGATCGGTCGCATGCGTGAGCTCAATACCCACACAGCGCGAGTTGCCGTTGCCAACGTGCCACGCTACCGTGTTGTCGGGCTGTGTGTGGTAGACAACGCCGCCGTCCAGCTCCATGACATAGTGCGTCATGCATACCCAGCTTGCCGTGCGCCGCCAGTAGGTCACATGATTAGCCGCGCTCGCACCGGCGTTCCCCGTCTCATGGACCGCCAGAAACGTCGGCGAGCATGCTCCATGTCCCTGCGAAACAATCGCCTCGCGGGTCTCGTACGCCTGCGCCGGCGTGGCAAGTGCCATCGCAACAGCCAGCACGGCAAGCCATACAGTCAATCTCTTGTTCTTCATAGACCTCCTTACAACAAAGGCGCCATGGCCATAGGCCACAGCGCCCCTGGGACAGACTGGATCACCTCCTAGGCCGTACCGCCCGAATCAAGTTCGGCCATCACCGGCGAGAGCACCGCCATGACGAGAGCCACGACCAAGGCTCGCCAGGCGGGGTCCAAGACAACTTGCCCAAAGATCAGGTCGATGTTGGCGACAATCACGCCCAAGATGCCCTGGACGATGGTTCGGGCCAAACGCCACTGCCACTCGTTAGACTTCAAAAACTGTTCCATCTACTCCGTCCTTTCTGCCAACGACTGAACGTCGTGCTTCATAACCGCCACGTCCTGTTCGAGCCTGTAGGTGCGCTCAATCAGGGTGTTGTGCTTCTCGACACGCTTCGATAGCAGGTCGATCTTGATCTCCATCACCGCTCGGTTACGGGAGTTAGAACACAGCACGCCAACAAGCGTGACAACGCCTCCGATAAGGGCAACAACAATCGATTCCAAGCGACCTCCTAACGTCTTTCGTTAGGGCAATCATCGGGGACGGTCACAAATTACCTTATTACTACATTTGTATTACTACATTCATGCTATAGTATTAACAGAGAGGAGAAGCCTTGGAGACTTACAACGTCAAAGACATTGCAGATCTGTTGAAAACAAACCCGGAAACGGTCCGCCGCTGGATAAGGAGCGGAAAGCTAAAGGCTACACGTGGAGCATCGAAGAAAGAGGGAAGCTCGATTAGCTCAGATGACCTGCTGAAATTCCTCGAGGACAATGCAAAGTACGCCGGGATTGTTGCCGGCGCCGCTTCTTCCCCCATCGGAGCGATATCCGTTGCGCTCCTTGGCGCGGCAGGTGGAATCGCTGCCCTTAAGCATGGAGCTGACCAGGCAATCGAAAACTCGACGGCAACTGAATATCAAATCTGCGCTTACCTGAACAATGAGATACAGAGACTGTCGGAGGGCGTTGAACAAAAGGAAAAGGTCGCCTCTCAACTAAAAGCAGAAATCGAACGAGATAAAGCAAAAATCAATGAAATGCGGAGGGTGGTTCTTCAGCTTTCGCAGGAAGAAAAAACTAAACATATAGAAGGATAAAAATGTGGGATTACGCACAATTGACCAAGACGGCAGCCGAGTTCGGCGGCCCAAAAGACTATATCGACGCGATCGAGACCTTTGCCTACACCGAAGGTGCCGTTAACGGATTCAAGAAAGGTGCCGGCATGGTCACTTTAGTGGCTCTACCGGTTTGCGTAGTCATCGCAAAACTCTATGCAAGTTACCAACTCAAGAAGGAGGATGCGAATAAGGCGAAGCAAGCTCTATCAAGCTATATGGAATCAAATGAGACTATAGAGACGGCTCAGGAGGAACAAAATGACTAAATACAAGGTTATCTACCATTATCCAGACGGGACTGACGGAGAAGAGGACGACCTCTTCGACACCGAGGACGAAGCCTTTGATGCGGCAAGCTATGGCGTTTCCTGCTATAGCTCCGGTGCAGAGATCCTCAACATGTCAAACCCGGGCGATTACCCGTTAGACGGCACGGAGGATGACTGCGAATTCGAGATTATCGAAGTCGACGAATAGCGCATCCGGCCCCGCCCGCAAGGACGGGGCCTTTTTTCATGCCTATCCCGCCGTCAGGTACCCCGGCGCCCCCTCGGCATCCACCACGGCCATGGCACCCGAAACCTTCTTGGCATCCCACGTCGTCCCGGCACCACCCACCAGAGCGGCGCAGTTCATAAAGGTCTGCGTACCCGCCATGCCGCTCCAATCGATGCCCTCCGGCAGCTTCCACCCCGCATCGACCAAGATCGTCTTGAGCGCCTTGCAACCGGCAAACGTGTAGAACAAGCTCGTCAGGAAATCAGTCGAAACACCCCTCAGGTCAACGTGCGCAAGCTTGGTGCAAGCGTTAAAGGCGTGCTTCATTTCGCCGAACGAGCCAAGTCCGGCAAGGCCATCCGCGGCTTCTAGCTCAGAGCACCCGTAGAACCAATAATTCAGATTACAAGCCGAGCCCTCAACCCGTACACCGCTTTCAATCGTCAATTTCTTGACCTGCTTCGCATTGCGGCCCCACGGCATAGCAAAAATGGAGCGGTAGCTGGCCTCAGGGCAAATCATCGAGGATGCGACCACTGTTCTGCCGGGTCGCTCCGGCTGTTCCCTGGAGATAACGACCTCACCATCGTCGAATAGGTAGCCATTCCTCCATGCCAGCATATATGTGGGACCATCGTACGAAAGAGCGCCGTTGTCCCCCGCATTCAGCGCCCTAGCATCATCAGTAGAAGCCGGAACATAGCCTCTATGACCAACCAGTCGGTAGCAAGAGTCAAACATGGCCGTGCTTTTTGCAATCGCAGAAGTGTCGAATACTGACGAGGTGAAAATCGAATACAGAGTCGTGCAGCCGGAAAACATCCTGGTCGTGTCCTCAACGCCAACAATGGAATTGAAGGAATTGACATACATGAGGTTTGTCATGTTTGCGAACCAATATGCCGTACTCTTTACGCCCTTATCAAGCAGCGTGTAATGGATGCACGCCTGCTTGACCTTTTGCCGCGACGAATGCCACGGGCGCTCAGAATCCGAGGCGTAGCCATCCAGCTTCAGGTCCCATACGCCTTCGCACGCGCCATGGCCCTCTGGCACCGTATCGACGAAGTTCAGCTCAAACCAGCCGTCTTCGAACAGCATCGCACGGGGTTTCGCAACCATCTTCCAGCTCAGCACCAATATCGCCGCTGCCATCTCGCCGGGCCGGTACTTCGCATCCTCGCCATTCTGTTTTCGAATGGCGGCGGCGATATCGGTAAACACCTGCTCGGGCACGAGCCCCTCGGCAAGCCCCGGGTATTCCGCGACCAGCGCCTCGCCCTGTTTGGTTCCATCAAGCGCTTCGACAGCGGCAGCCAGCTCGGCGGGGCGATACCTCAGCACGCCACCGTTCTGCTGGCGGATGGCGTTGGCGATATCGACAAGCACGCTCGTGGCGATCTTTCCCGCCGTCATCAGAAGCTCACCTCGGAAAGGTCGGCGGGGATGGCAGCCGCGATCTTCTCATCGACATAGGTTTGGGTTGCATATCCGGAAAGGTCGGCGGAAACCCCTCCAATCTTTGCGAAGCATTGCAGCGTGACAAATCTTCTATAAGACCCGTCTGGGCTCCAAGATTTGATGCTGCACAGACATCCCGATGACGTCATTAAGACACGATCATTTATGCCGACAAAATAGCTATAGAGCGTCGCATCGTAGGTTTCTCCGATCGCAATATCTTCGCCCTCAATAAAATGCAAGCCGGGTGCATGTATGTCTGCCAGCAGCTCAACTTCGGCCTCGTCCGCCCTTTCGTTGTACTCACTCAGGCTGATTACGCGCGCGAGGAACTGATCTTTATTGATGACTATATCGCCCGCTTTACACGAGTCCTTGTCGACCACGACCTTCATTTTTTTGCTGTAGCCATTAAAGCTTGAGTCGCCAACGTACCTAAAGGATGGCGCCTGGCTTTGAAGGTCGGCCTCGGAAGTTCCGCTTGCGCTTGTAATGCGCAGGATCGTACCGTCCCACTTATGTGTGACGCCGACGCCGTCATGGCCGTTCGCGCCAATGGGTCCCTGCTCGCCCGGTTGTCCGGGATCTCCTTTCTCGCCCTTCTCCCCGGGGTCGCCCTTATCCCCCTTTTCGCCTTTCTCACCGGGCGCACCCGCATCCCCCTTCGGGCCTTGGAGTACCGTGGCCTGCGTCACCACGCCGTTGCACTCCACCTTCATCAAGGCGGTGCCATCTGCACCCGGCTCAATCGTCACATTGGGGCTCGCACCGTCTTTGCCGTCCACGCCGTCGCGTCCGGGGGCTCCCGCAGGTCCGGGCTCTCCTGCGGGGCCGGGCGAACCGTCCTTGCCGTCGACTCCGTCGCGCCCCGGCGCTCCGTCCTTGCCGGGCTCGCCCTTAAAGGCGCCCTCGGCGGCTTCGGCTCGCAGCTGCTCGGCAACGCCCAAAAGGTCGGCCGTCGCGTTCTCATAGCGCTTAATGACATCAACAAACAGGGTAAAGCCGTCGCCCGGGTCGACCGAGCCAATCAGCTCCTCCTGCACGCGCACCAAAAACGTCCTGCTGGTCATGGAGCCGCCATCTGCATACGAGAGCACCAGTTGGCACTCCACCACGCCCTCGATGCACGCCATCGCGCGTGGCCAGTAGACGGCCTTGCGACCGGCGGCGGCATCCATGGCAAACAGCTCCTCGCAGCCGCGCTTACGCGCCTGGCGGTGCCTCCAGATCAGGTAGACATGATGCGCGGAGACGTCCAGCGGTTCCTCGCACAGCGTAATATCCACCGCAACGCCACGCGTCTTGTAATCCGCCGGCGATGCAATCAGCTCGCCGCCGCTGCAATCCCCGCAAAGCTCCCAAACCATCTGCTGCAGCGCGAATTCGCAAAGCTCAGCCATAGTCAAACACTCCTATCCCAATTGTTCATAGATATGCCTCGGCTATTTACCGCTCGCCGAAGCTAGCGCAAACCGGCCGATGCCCTTCAGCTGCACGTTGTGGTGCCAAAAATCCGTCTTCGTGCCCACCCCGGTCACTACGGCGACCACGCCGGTATCGAAGGAAAAGACAATGTCGTCCTTCTGCACAAACAGGCCCCTCACGGGGTAGTAGCCCTGTGTGCTCTTGCCAACGTCAAGGTCGAGCTTGGTGCATGTCGCAAAGCACAGGCCCCTCAGGCCGCCGATCATCTCGGTGGAGACGTTGAACGTACCGTTTGTCCTCTGGGTTACGCTCTCGATGCGGCAGAGATATCGATCGCGGTTAACAATCAGGTCATCGGCCTTCACGTCGTTCTTGCTCGAGGTGTAGGAAGCGGTCCCATAGGTACCGAAGTCGATATCCTGGGTGGTTTTCATAATGAAGGTGGGAGAAACGCCGTCTTTTCCCTTATCCCCCTTCTCGCCCGGATCGCCCTTGGCGCCAAGCGGCCCCTGGGGTCCGACCTCGCCGGGCTCGCCGCGGTCGCCCTTCTCGCCGCGCAGTCCGCGCAAAAGCGTCGCATGCGTCGTGCCCTCGGCATCGGTCACCGAAAGCGTCGAGGAACCCTCGGTATCCGTCTCAATCCAGACCCTGGGCGTAAATCCAGCCGGCCCCTGGGGACCGGGCTCGCCCTGCGGCCCCTGCTTGCCGTCGATACCAGGCTCGCCGGGAGGTCCCGCAAAGCCGCCCACGGCAGCCTCCTTGCGCAGGTCATCGGCGAGCCGCAGAATCTCGCCCTTAGCATCCTCGTAGCGCTTGATGGCCTCCACAAACAGCGTAAAGCCGTCGCCGGCGTCCACGTTCGCGCTCAGGTCTTCCTGCACACGGGCCAAAAACGTGCGGCACGTCATCACGCCGCCGTCGGCAAAGCTGATCATCGCCTGGCACTCCACGGTGCCCTCGGCACGCGCCATCGCCTTTGGCCAGTAGACGGCCTTGCGGCCCATGGTGTCATCGGGGTTGAACATCTCCACGCAGCCACGGCGGCGCGTCAGGCGGTGACGCCACACCAGATAGACGCGATGCGGCGTCAGGTCGTAGGGCTTACCGTATTCGCTGATGTCGATGATGATGCCACGGCCGCGAAAGTCCGCCGGGCTCGCCAGCAGCTCGCCGCCGCAGCAGCAATCGTCGAGCGCCCACTCAAGGCGTTGCAGGCCGCATTCTTCTAACGGTGTCATCACCTGGCTCCTTAGGTCAAAATCGCAGGATGCTAGGCATTCTCACCGTCTGTCACATCGTCCACGCTGTCTTCCAGCTCGTAAGCACCAAACGGCGTCACCGTGCCCATGTCCAACGACGTATCGACCCCAAATTCGCTCATTGCCCTCTCGCGGCGCACCACACGGCAGCGCAGTACCCAGGCAGGCGATTCCGACGTATCGGTCACCGTCACCTTGTCGCCGAGCATGGCATCGATACCGCCAGCGAAATACGCGGCATTCGCCTCGTACACCACCTTCGGCTGGTTCATGCGCTTCAGGGCAGCCTTCGTCGCGGTCATCAGGTGCGTCGGGTCGGTGATATCGGTAAAGACGACCTCTCCAAACCGATGGATCTTCTTGCTCCCCACAGGGATACCCCAGTGCTGACGCGCGGTCTCATCGGTCACGTATTTCTTGCCATATTTGTTTCGGTGAAGGTCAATCAGTGCCTCTTCCATCGTGAGACGCCGTGTGTATCCGCCTGTGAAGTCGCCGTCAGAGTTAAGGATCGGAAGGCCGATACCCCAACCGTAGAGCGCCGTGTATACGTTGGTGTCGATCACGGTCCTACGACACCAGCTCAGACCCTTCTCGTAGGTGAACCGCAGCCCTCGATAACCGCCGCGCCCGTCCTCCGGCATAACGACGGTGCGCCCCAGCACGCCGGCATCGCCCACGTCGATTCGCGTCTCAAACTCGATGCGGCCATCTTCCTCAATCTTATGGAGAGCGTCGTAGCCATTCATGTGGTAAATCAGCGTCTGTATGCTTTCATAATCAGGGATATCGATATTCCAGCGGTCGGGATACAGCTCACCCAAAAATCTTGGGACCGCCGCGCGGGGACGCGCCAGCACAAAGCGCATCTCCTCGCAATAGTTAGCCGCCGCGTCGACAAGCGACGTTCTCGCCAGCACCTTGCAGCCCTCAACGCCCATATCCTCGGTCGTCTGCACCACCACGTGCTCATGCCACTCACCACTCTGGGGGTCGCGCCACAAGATGCGGTCGTATTTGGTCGGCGTCTCCTTGCAATAGAGCTCAATCGTGTCGTCCCCACGCAACTCCTCACGGTGCGTGACGGGCCCGATGGGATGCAGAAACCCCAGGCGCACGTCGTTTCGGTCGAGCCAAAAGAGCGTGATCTTCTCGCCCATCAGTACCACCGCTCACAGAATTCGCAGCTCACCAATGTGCAGGCGCGCAGGCTCAGCGCGTGCTGGCCCGGCGCCAGTCCAAAGAACTGGCTCGAGAACGTCACGCGGGTGTCCGCAGGTTCACCGTTTACGAAGGCCCGCTCGTTTTGGCAATCGAACACCACGATGTCGTTGTTCGAAGTCGGGTTCGTAAACGTCAGATGGTACGCGTCGTCCAGCAGCACCATAAAGGTCTTACTCGCGACCGCTTTCACCGTAAGCACCGGCCAGGTCTTACGCACCCCGCCCACCTCAAAGGTCAGGTCGGTCACGGTTCGCTTCGGCCCATACGCCACCGGATCATGGGCGGTAAAGGTGATATCGCAGTTCCCGCCCTCGAACAGGGCATCCCACGCCTTCACGTCGGTCACGACGCAATCCCTATAGGTCAACTCCGGCTCCTCGGGCAGCACCAGCTCGCCACCCTCCGTTCCCGCAAGCCAGCCGGCAAGCTTGTGGCGCATCTCGCTCAGCATAGCGGCATCCATGCGGCGATCGGTGCGCAGCATCAGGCGCACTTTAATCTCAACGGGCAGCAGCTTGCCGCCAAACAAAAGGGCGCCGGGGCGCCCAGGAATGAAACGTGTTTTCGGCTCTGCCACCGCCAGGGGAAGCAACGTCGTCCTCGCCGTGCAGATCTCACCAAAGTCATGCCCGCGAAAGATGATTGATTTCACATGCCACCTCACACCGTTTCGCAGGTCAGGCGGGCATCGACTCGCCAGATAAAATACCCGCCGCTGTCCGTGCCCCTATAAGAGGGCATCCCTGCGACCACGCCCAGCACGTCCACGTCCTCGGCATCCAGCCCGTGCCAGTCCTGCTCGTTCAGGGCACGGCTGCACAGGCGGGCGCGGTGATAGCCCTCCATAGCGCCCTCCGCCACCACCAGCACCGGAACCAGCGCCGTCCAGCGACCCGCGTGCTTGCCCTCGGCGATCTGCTCAAACTCGGCAGCCTGTACCACAATGGGCGTCGCACAGGTCCTGCGGGCAGGGGCCGTGGTAAACACGTCCTTAATATCCGCGGCTCCCAGCATGGAGGCCACGACATCCATAACACTCACGATAAGGTCAACTCCCAGTGGTGGCAGGTCCCGTCGCTATCCTCAAAGCGGCGGCACTCGCGTACCAGATAATCCATACCGCGGCACTCCACGCGGCTCCCGACGGGAATCTCAAACGCACCCACGCTGTTCACGCGGTCCACGTACATCAGGCCGCCGCCCGTGGTCGAACGGTGGCCATCCTCGCTCACCACATCCACGGTCTGCACGCGCACGCAGCCCAAGGGGCGGCCGCCCTTAAAGCCGCCCTCGCCATCGGGAATACGCACTACGACGCAATCGCGAAGCATCGAGCGCGGAATCGGACTCAAGCCCATAAACGCCATCATCCCAGACCTCCAAACAGGCAGCCGGTGCCAAAGAGCTCACGCGTGGCGGCGGCAGTTGCCTCCTCGCGCGAGGTCGTCTCGCGGTCCTCCAGGTAGCGGCTCACCTTGTAATCACCCAGCGAGACAGCGCCCTTGCGATCCTCGTCCCACTCATAGAACGCCTCGGCGGCGGCGCAGATAGCACGCTTCCAGCAGATCACGACGTCGGCAGGCGCACCCGCAAGGTCGGGGTTTCCCGACATCCACTTCACGTGGCGCTCGGCCTGCGGCAAGATGCGCGCGAACTCCTCCGCGCCCATCTCGCCGCCAAACTCGTCCTGGTAGAAGATGTAGTCCACCGCACCTACTGAGCACGTGCCCGAGCAGATGACCGGGCGACTGCATTGGCGCGCCATGCTAGGCACCGACGCATGCGTACACGCCGTCCAGCTTGTTGTCGAGCAGCTCGACGACGCCGTACTTGCGGTACTTGCGCATGTAGGAGTCCAGGTTCTCCAGCTCGTCGGGGCTAAAAACACGGCCCGCCACGTGCTTATCGAACTTGATCACGGCGGACTTCTCCACCACGAGGAAGTTCAGAGCCTTACCCTCTGCATCCTTGGCGTAACCGAACTGGTCGCCGTCGCCCGTGTTCAGCTTGATCTTCGAGTAGAAGCGGCCCTGCGGCACCTCGACGATCTTGGCAAAGCGCGTCAGCACGTTCTTGGAAAGCGTCGGGTTCAGCGTCGAGTAGTCATCGAGCATGCCCTTCAGCGTCGGCGTGATGAACAGATAGCGACTCTCGCGCGTGACTTCCTTCTCATCCATGGCGTTGGTCACGGTGCGCAGATCGCCCAGGACGTCGGCAGCCTCGGCGGCGCTGTAGTCCTTGGTCTCCTTGGTCACGCCGGTATGGCCCGCGATCTCGGAGAAGGTGAAGGCATCGCCTTCGGGTGCCACCTGCGTGCGCTGCAGCTCGGCACCGGCAGCGACAAAGCAGTCCAGAACGCCGGCCTCCTCGACGTCCATCACGTCAGCCAACAGCTTGATTCCTCGATCATAATTAAACGTCTTGGTTTCGTATTCGTACGTAATGGCACCGGTCTTGTAGCCCTGGTTGCGCGTGTAGTCACCAAGACCCGTCACGGAAATCTTCGGAATCATGATTTCCTTGGCGTTGCGGCCGGCACGGGCCATGCGACGCGGCGAGTTTAGGCACGTGGACAGGGCCTCGCGCTTATACACCTCATCCAGGATGGTCGTATAGTTCTTAATTGCAGCAATCGTATTAGCCAAAATAACCTCCCATCAGGGCATCTTCGAGCCCTATTCACCCAGTCCGGCAACCTCGCGCCAGTGCTTCAACTGTTTCTCGCTATCCACGGCAGCGCCGGCACTCGGCAGCCCGGTCTTGCCCTTGGGCTTAGTAACTTGCTGTGAAGTAGCCTGTGAAGTCTCAAACAGCCAAGGCTCGGCTGCCTTCAGCGCATCGACGTCGCCGTCATGGTCATCAAGCAGCGCCTGCGCTGCCTTCACGTTGCGGGCACCGGCTAGTCGCAGCTTAAAGTCCACGTCCTGCGCGGCCAGGCGCTCCTCCAGCTCCTTGATGCGCGCCTCGGTCGCATCGGTTGCGGGTGGCATGTCGTCTTCGGTCTCGGCGTCGCCGGCACCGTCCTCAACACCCTCGGGCGCGGTCTCGTTCAACGGCACCTCTTCTTGCCCTTCTTGGACTTCCTGCGTCTCGTCGATCGTCTCTTCGCCATTGGCCTCAGCTCCCATGGATACCCTCCATAACCGGGCGGACCGACATAGAAATAGGCCCGCACCCCAAACAATTCGCGTTCAGGGTACGGGCCTGTCACAAGGTAGTCGTGTTGTTATCAGTGCTTAAAGAGTGAAGCCATTAGATCGGCATTGGTCTTCAGACGTTCGGCCTTCGCGGTGTCGTCCTTAACCCATGCACCGGGACCGCCTTCATAAACATCGCCCTCGGCACAGCCCTCGGGCATCTCTGCCAGCGGCACATCCATAAACTTCGTGCCGTCGACCTCAAGAACCGCCATATCGCCTTCGATGCGGTCAACGATTGCCTGCATATCGTCCTCCCTTAGGGGTTACAGACGCCACAGGGGGCGTATCCTTGAGCCTGAGCCTGCGACTTCGTCATTTCGGTCAGGCTCTTGCTGCGCGACGTAGTACGGCAGCCGGGACGATGGTATTTACTTCCCGTTGGCGTAATCACAACCGTCGTGTCGGCACTGGGGTCAGCCGCCGGTGCAGCCGGCGCCGTCTGAGCAGGAGTAGCTTGCTGCTCAGCGGCTCCGCTCGATCCACCGCCGCCACCGCCCGAGCCGATACCCTGCGACGAAGCGCCAGAGTCTTGACTGGCGGCTGTAATGGTACCTTCGTTAACCGTCGAAGCGGTCACATCCGTGCCGTTCGAGACAACAGTGATCGTGCCGTGGACATAGGTGCCATAGACCTGCGAACCAACACCAGACAAGGCGTCCAAAACGACCTGCGTGGGATGTCCGTAGGAGTTCTTACCATACGAGAGCACAGCTATCGTGGGAGTCAGCTTGGCAGCGAGTCCGTTGCTCATGCCCGAAGCACTGCCATGGTGCGAGACCTTCAACACGTCAACGTGTCCATCGACGCAACTATTCTGGGCCTCAACCGGCGCATCGCCCGTAAAGAGGAACGTGTTCTGCCCGTAGGTGACCTTGACGACCACAGAATAGGCGTTGTCCTCGGAATAGCTCACGCCCTGCTGCGGCCACAGGATGTCAATCGAATAGTTCTCGCTCGTCGCGATCTGGCGTCCGGCATAGGCGGGCTCAATGCCCATGCCCTTATTCGAGATGGACGTAAGAAAACGCGTATAAGTCTGCGTGGGGCTATTCGCCTCAGGCGCCCAAATTGATCCGATTTCCATCGAGGAGATAACGCTGTCGAGCCCACCGATATGGTCGGCATCCGGGTGCGTCGCCACGAGCCAATCAATCGTCGAGCGACCGTCTGTCCTCAGCGTCGTCATCACGGTATCGGCCCTGCCCCGCGGCGTGTCAATCAGCATCGTCTTGCCGTCGGGGAACTCGATAATGCTCGCATCGCCCTGGCCAACATCGACAAACTTCACAACCAAATCGGTCAGCGTAGCAGGCTCCTGCTCGGGTTCAGGCTCAGCGATAGCAACCGGTTCAGTCGAAGACTTTTTCTTAGCCTTAGATTTCTTCGGTTCGGCCTTTTCAATGGCAGGCTGTTCAGATGAAACAGAAGTGCTGCCGCCGTCAAGCGCGATTCCGACACCGATAATGGCGAAAAACACTGCGAAGGAAGCAACTGCCCAGACAATTATCTTGCGTGTATCCCGCTGCTTTTGCCGTCGTTTAATCTCTCGATGACGCGATAGCGGTTTCCATTTCGGCGGCAGCGGCTCCTCAAAGGTCGGATCGACAAAATCCTTAACCTTCGAGGCTGCCTTACCCACAAAGTCAGACGGCTTGGAAGCCTTTTGCGGCTCCTCAACCCATTCCTGCTCAGCAGGCGCCTTTTTCTTCTTCCCCGGCAGTTTCACAGCACAGCCCTTTCTATGCCAAGAAGAGACGCCGCACATTGCGGACACCCTCTCATCAGGTCCAACGATAGCACCCCTCGTCAACAACTACTTATCAACAGACGCCAATCAACCTAATCATAGGTTCATTTGCGATGAAATCCTTAGCCACAAGACAGGAGAATCGGCCAGCGGCGATTGCGCTGCAGGAATATTTTAAACTGTTCCAAATATTTAGAACAAATCTATTGACTCTTCTGCGGAGTGATATATTCTGTTCCTAACAGTTGGAACAGTTCCATCAGCAACGTCCTCCGGCATGCGCAAGCCGGAAGAGATGTGAGGTGTTTAACCAAAAAGAGGGCTCGCCATAGTCGACGAGCCGCAAAACCAAAACCATTCTAGCCAAGACCTACGTTTTATGAAAGGAGCCGATCGTGTCCTGTGAACTCATCGCACTTGGGGACCTTGTCAACATCATGGCTGGCGTCCCCATCAGCCGAGCAAGAAAACTGTCCGATAAAGACGCCCCAAAGCAGGTCCGCTCGCTCACACCGGCGGCAATGACCGCAAACGGCATCGATGACCAGCTGCTGAGCACCGAAACCGTATCAGGCGTCAAAGAAGACCTCTATACGCATGAAGGCGACATCATCGTCAAAACTTCAACGCCATATGACTGCGCCTTCATCGATAAAAACCATTCCGGACTCCTTGTTACGTCTTTTGCGCTCATCCTGCGCGCGTGCCCCGACTCAATAGTGGACATTCGCTACCTCGCGGCGTTCTTCGGACTTGAGCAGACAAAGAGGCAGCTTCAGGAAATAAGCAAGGGCCTCAAGCTCCAGTTCATAAAGAAGCGCGACCTGGCCGAACTTTTGGTTCCCGTCCCACCCCGCAAGGAACAGGCACGTCTCGCTGCGCTTTACGAAGGAACGCGCCACAGGATCGAGCTCTGCCAAGCCATCGCAGCTAAAAGTGAGCTTTTATTAGAGAGCACGCTGCTGAACGCCATCACCAAATAACAACTCTCATCTTTTATAAGAAAGGATCACCATGATTACCGGAGCAGCCAAAAACAAAGTCGACGCCATCTGGCAGAAGATGTGGGAGGGCGGCATCACCAACCCCATCGAGGTCATCAGCCAGCTCACCTATCTCATGTTTATGCGTTCCCTCGACGAAAAAGAGCTCGAGACGGAGCGCATGGAAGAAGCGACCGGCGCGAGTCTCCCGCACATCTTCCCTGACACCTTCGAAATCGGCGATAAGCATATTCAGGGTAGCGAGCTGCGCTGGAGCCGCTTTAAAGATAAGAACGCCGGCGAAATGTACCCTCTCGTAAGCGAGTTCGTCTTCCCATTCATCAAGCAGCTTGGAAAAGAGTCAGCCTTCGCTAAGGCCATGGAAGGAGCGACGTTCGGTTTTCCGGCCGGTAAGCCCAAGTTGCTCGGGGATGCTGTCGACGGCATCGAGGGCCTGCTTTCAGACTTTGATGACGACATTGCCGAACTCGGTGACCTTTACGAATATATGCTTTCCAAACTGTCCACTGCAGGCACCAACGGACAGTTCCGCACGCCGCAGCACATTCGCAACATGATGGTCGAGATGGTCGACCCCAAGCCTGGTGAGCTCATCTGCGATCCGGCTTGCGGAACGGCAGGCTTTCTCATCTCTGCTGCCGAGCATATTCGCAACAAGTATCAGAACGATATGACAAGCGATGACTGGGCCACGTACGCGGGAAGCGACGGTAAGACCCCGCAGTTTACGGGCTTCGAAATCGACCAAACGATGCTCCGCATCTCTACCATGAACCTCATGTTGCATGGCGCAGACATGCCAGACGTGCGTTATCTCGACAGTATCTCTGACAAGAATAAAGACACCAATAAATATGACATCGTGCTTGCCAACCCGCCGTTTACCGGCTCGGTTGACGTGGACGACGTCGACAAGACCCTATACAGCACGGTGGGCTCCAAGCAGACCGAGCTCCTGTTCGTGGCGCTCTTTCTGCGCATGCTCAAAAAGGGCGGCCGCTGTGCCTGCATCGTCCCCAACGGCGTCTTGTTCCGCAGCAACGCAAAGGCATACGGACAGCTGCGCAGCGAGCTCGTCGAAAATCAAAAACTCGAGGCTATCATCTATTTACCGAGTGGTGTCTTTAAACCCTACTCTGGAGTGAGCACTGCCATCCTGGTGTTCACCAAGACCGACGCTGGCGGCACCGATGACGTCTGGCTTTACAACATGGAGGGAGACGGCTTCACGCTCGACGATAAGCGCGATCCGGACGATAGCCACAACGACATTCCCGACATCCTCAAGCGTTGGTCCGACCTCGAGCACGAGCGCGAGCGTAGCCGCACCGACAAGAGTTTCCTGGTTCCCAAGGATGAAATCGTCCAGAATGACTACGATTTCAGCTTCAACAAGTACACGGAAACCGTCTACGAGCATATCGAGTATCCGCCGACCGAAGAAATCCTCAACGACCTCGACGATCTGAACAGGCAGATGGCAGCAAGCCTCGCAGACCTCCGCAAAATGCTGGCAGGTGATCTGAGTGAATAAAAAACCCGGATTTAGCGGGGAATGGGTGAAACTGGGAGACATCTGCACAATAGTGTCTGGCGCTACACCAAAAACAAAAGTCGATGAATACTGGGGAGGTGAAATAAAGTGGGTTACTCCGGCGGAGCTCGGCGAAGATAGCCATTACATTGACGATACGGAGAGACATCTGACTGATGCCGGCTACAAGAGCGCCAACCTGCATTTAATGCCTAGGGGCACCATATTGCTTACCACTCGCGCGCCGATAGGCAAGGTTGCTATCACCGTCGAAGAAATGTGCTGCAACCAGGGGTTTAAGAACTTGATTTGCACCGCAGCAGTCAACAACGAGTTCCTATTTCGATGTCTGAAAAGCCGAACTGCAGAGCTTCAAGCAAATGGCCATGGAGCAACCTTTAAGGAGCTGTCTAAGAAGCATGTTGCAGAGTTTAAAATTAAACTACCGACTCTAGATTGCCAACTCGAGGCTGTTAATAAGTTATCTGCAGTTGAGAATCAAGTTGGGTCTGCGAAAACTCAGCTGAGCCAGCTGGACGCCCTCGTCAAATCCCGGTTTGCCGAGATGTTCGGGGACTTGAAATCGAATATGCATAACTGGCCAGTTGAGCCATTTGAGTCGTTTGCCATCATCGATACCCATATGACCAATGACCTGGACGCTCATGCGAACAAGCCTCATATTGGCATTGATAGCATTGAGTCGAATTCCGGAAGACTGTCGGGCTATCGAACTGTTGCCGAAGATGGGGTCATCAGCGGAAAATATCCCTTTACCGCGCAGCACATCATCTACAGCAAGATTCGTCCTGTTTTGAATAAAGTTGCGTTGCCCGATTTCGATGGCGTCTGTTCGGCTGACGCTTATCCTATCCTCCCTGTAAAAGAAAGGTGCAACCGCATCTATCTTGCGCAAGTAATGCGCTCCGCCTACTTTCTCGACTATGTACTCCCGCTGTCCGGGCGCGCCCAAATGCCAAAGGTAAACAAGAAGGCGCTGCAAGGCTTTTCTATGCCCCTGCCTCCGCTTGAGCTTCAACAAGAGTTCGCCGCTTTCGTCACCCAGGTCGACAAATCTCGTTACATCGCCCAGCAGCAAATCGTAAAGCTACAGCTGCTCTACGACAGTTTGGCCCAGGAGTACTTCTCCTAAACAGAAGCCCTACGAGCAGTCGCCAAACACGCCAACCGCCCCCATCCTTCAACGCGATGGGGGCGGTCCCAACGCAAAAGACACCAGCTTGCTCTACGATAGGCACACAGGAAAAATCCGCAGATTAGGACGCCCTATGAACTTCGATTTCCTCAAAACCAAAAACGGTTACTACGATCTGTTCGCGGACGCTTGCATTGAGGCAGAGAAAATCTACGCGACTTCCCCCGCCATGTGCGCCGTCGGTTGCAGGAAGGCGTTGGAGCTCGCAGTAAAGTGGGTCTATGCTGCGGATTCGACAATCGTCATGCCCTATAAAGACAACCTGTCCTCCCTGCTTCATGAGTACACGTTTAAAAAATGTGTGGACGAACGCGTATGGAGGCCGCTCATCGGCATCACGAAGCTTGGCAATCTGTCGGTCCATACCGACAAGCATGTGTCATCTGCTGATGCCCTCCTTGCACTCAAGGCGCTCTTCAACTTCGTCGACTGGATCGACTACTGCTACGGACGCAATTACCACGTTCGCTCGTTCGACGAGAACAAGATTCCCGCTAAATCTGTCACGCTCACACCCGAAGCCATCGCCAAAATCAAAGCGGCGGGCGCCCTTCTTGCAAAAAAGGACGCAGACATCGAAGCGCTCGAGAAAAAGCTGCAGGTAATGGCAGACGAGCTCGCAGCCGCACGCTCGCAGAATGAAAAGTCACGCGAATTCAACCCTGAGGAAATCTCCGAGTTCGAAACCAGAAAGCGCTATATCGATTGGGATCTCGGACTCGTCGGTTGGACACTGGGCGTAAACGCCATCGAAGAGCGCGAAGTATATGGTATGCCGACCGCACGGGGAACAAAGGACGGCAAAGGCTATATCGATTATCTCCTCCTCGGTAAAGACGGAAAACCGCTTGCGGTACTCGAGGCAAAGAAGACAAGCCTATCCGCTCAAAAGGGACTACAGCAGGCACGTCTCTATGCTGACTGCCTGCAAAAAGAGTACGGCTACCGTCCTCTCATCTTCCTAACAAACGGATTCGAAACCTTCTTCATCGACGCGGACAACGCCCCAATGCGCTCGGTAAGCGGCGTTTCATCTCAAGACGATCTCCAGCGTCTCATGAGCAGGCAAAACAACGCTATCCCGACATCGTCCGTCTCGATCGACACCAACATCGCCGGCGGAGGCAAAAATCGTTACTATCAGATCGAGGCCATCAAGCACGCCTGCAACAATTTTGATGAGGGCCACCGCCGCGGCCTCTTGGTCATGGCGACCGGTACGGGCAAGACCCGCGTGTCTGCCGGCCTAGCCGATGTCCTCATAAGGGCTGGCAAAGTCAAAAATGTGCTCTTTCTTGCGGACCGCGTGTCCCTTGTCTCCCAAGCCGCACGAGGCTACAAGGAATATCTGCCAAACTCCTCCCGTTGCGACCTTTGCAAAGACAAGGACAATTTCAACGCGCGTATCGTATTTTCCACCTACCCGACTATTCTCAACGCCATCGACACGATCAAAAACGGTGACGGCATCCGCATGTACACGCCCGCGCATTTCGACCTCATCATCGTTGACGAGGCACACCGCTCCATTTTCAAGAAATACCGGGCGATTTTTGACTATTTCGATGCACTCATCCTCGGTCTCACCGCGACACCGGCAAACGAAGTCGACCGCAACACGTATGACTTCTTCCAGGTTGAGCGCGGCGTGCCGACATACGTCTACGAATACGACACTGCTACCAAGGTCGACCATGTTCTCGTTCCTTATCAAGGAATCGACACCCACACCGATTTCATCGATAACGGTAAGAAATACGACGATTTGACCGATGAAGAAAAACAGTCACTCGAGGACGATTTCGAGGAGACGGGACAAGATACACCTGATTCCATCGCTCCGACCGAAGTCAATAAGTGGGTCTTCAACCAGCCCACAGTCGACAACGTACTTGAGACGCTCATGGAGAAGGGCATCCGCGTCCATGGCGGCCAAGAAATCGGAAAGACCGTCATCTTTGCTCAGAACCAAAAACACGCACGGTTTATTGTCGAGCGTTTCGGCAAACTCTATCCCAACTATCCAAGCGACTACATCAAGACCGTTCTACATTCGGACGACTACTCGCATACGATTATCGAGGAGTTTGAATTCAAGCCCCTACCCGCAATCACCGTGTCAGTCGATATGATGGACACGGGCATCGATGTGCCGGAGATCGTTAACCTCGTCTTTTTCAAAAAGGTCCGTTCAAAGATAAAGTTCTGGCAAATGATTGGCCGTGGCACTCGCCCATGCGTAGGCCTAAACGTCCAAGATCCGCTTACCGGAACAAACGAAGACAAGCAAAGGTTTTTCATCTTTGACTGGTGCAGGAATTTTGAGTTTTTCAAGAACAAAGCCAAGGAAGTCGAGGGTAAGGTTGGCACGTCACTGTCCGAACTTATCTTCTCCCGCCAGGTAACGCTCATCAAAATCCTTCAGGAATCAGCTTTTGCGGACGAAGGTCATCAGAACCTGCGCGCCGAGCTCGTCGACACCGTCCACGGGCAGATAACGTCGCTCAATGAGGAGCTCGTCGCCGTCCGACTCCAGAGGCAGGCAATCGAAAAATACCGCCAGGCCAGTGCATTTCAGTGCCTGAACGAAGGCGATGTCGCCGTTCTGACAAGTAAAGTCGCTCCGCTCGTCTACAACGGCGAAAAGGACGAGGCGGCCCTTCGTTTCGATGCCTTCGTGTATGGATTCATGCTTGCCAAGTGCGAGGGCACAAAGACAGCGAGGCACATCGGTCAGCTCGTCAGCATTTCCACGGAACTTCAGAAGAAAACGACCATTCCGCAGGTCAAGGAGAAGCTGCCTCTGTTGAAGGAGCTAACAGACGAAGACCCTCTCAAGGACGTAAGCCTCCTCGAACTCGAAAAGATCCGCAAGGAACTACGTGGCCTCATTCAATTCATTGACTCCGATAGTGGCAGAAAGCCAGTGGTGACGCATCTTGCCGATCCGGTGACGGAAATCAATTTCATTGACGATTTGGCTCCGCAAGAGGATTTCACTAACTACAAACTCAAGGTCGAGCGGTACATTCGCGACCATGCAGACTCGCTTGTCATCCATAAGCTTCGCCACAACAAGCCTCTAACGGAACTTGAATTCCAAGAGCTTGGACGTCTGTTCACGCAGGAATTGGGCAATGCCGAGGACTACGAAGACGCCTACGGCGATACAGGCTTCGGCCTTTTGGTACGCAAGATCGCGCATCTCGACCACGATGCCGCCAACGAGGCGTTTGCCGAGTTCATCAATACCAGAAACCTCACGGACCAGCAGATAGCTTTCGTTCGCAGGGTTGTGGATTACATTGTAGAAAACGGTTACATGGAAGCCATGGCGCTCACCATGCCGCCCTTCGATCGCCCGATGTCATTCGTAAAAATGTTCGACGGCGAGCAGCGCACAAAGCTCATCGAGATCATCAACAGAATCAAGACCAACGCCGAGATCCCAGCCGCCTAGCAGCACCCGCCCGCGCCCAACCTGCGCGGGCTTTTCTTTCCCCATGCACCCCGCCCGGACACGCCCACGCAACCCCCACACCACGTTCGCTTTACAAATAAGAACACTCGTTCGATACTAGTACCAACCAAACAGCGAACACGCGTACGGAAGGGGCGGCAGCGTGATTATGAAAAAGCACTCCCTCGCGGGCACCTGCGGCATCCCACGCGAGCCCGAGCGAATCTACATCCAGGTCGATACCATCGCCGACGATAGCCCCGTCACGGGCCCTGCCGACCCGCAATATATCCACTGGGCGGACGGCCGCTGCTGGAAGGCCGAATCCATCTACTGCCGCCAGGAGTTCGGCCGCATGATCTTCGGAAACCTCTGCGTGCGCTACGACATCTGCATCGCGCGCCAGCGCCGCACCCTGTGGTGGGAAAACGGCCGCTGGTTTGTCGCCCGCGGCTCCGGAATCGCGGTGACACATTAGTGGCCACCGATATCCCCGCCAACAAGACCATACGCTGCCGCGGAACCAAGCCCGGCCGCCGAGTACACAAGCAGTACGTGGACGTGTTCGCGCGCACCAACGCCGACGGCTCCATCGTTCCTATTCGCGTGTGCTGGCCCGATGGCCGATGCTTCACCATCGACGAGATCGTGAAGACAATCCCCTTCGGCCCCATCATCAATGATGCGCAGACTGCGACATACACCTGCCGCTTCGCACGCTGGAAGACCGATATCTACCTCGAGCACTATCACAAAGAGGATCCCGTCCACGGCGCCGATGACCACCTACGCTGGTGGGTCTGGGCATTCGACAACACCCTGGTCAAGAACGACATCGAGCCTACCCCCTAGGGGGTACCCCTACGCGCTGTCAGTAAAAAATAGGGGTATAAACAATTATTAAAGCTTTATTAGAGCTATTTCCCGGCTGAAACGCTCGCGCGTTCGAAAACGAAACGAAGAAACAAAAACAAAAATCTAAAACGAAACGAAGAAGGTGAACGAAAAAGCAACGGTCTCACGCACGCCCGCTCATCGCGAAAGAGGGGTATTCAAAAAGATGTGAATGACGACGTAACGAGACCAAGGGCAAAACGAAACGGAGCGCAAAAACAATGGCGATTACGCACGCCCGCTCATCGTAAATAAGGGGTACTCGAAAATACAGCGTTGTCCCCAAACGAAAATTGAAAACCAAACGCTCGCGTACACCAAAAAGCATTGCGTCGGTACACGCGCCCGCTCAGTATGAAAATGGGATGTTCAAACTAAAGACGATATCGGCATACTGGAAACGAGGGCAAACGGAACACGCGCGCCAAAACATTCGCAACGGGACACACGCCCGCTCAGTCAAATAACGCCGTCAACAGTAAAGGGAGCGAAATGTTCGACAGCTATGAGACCAAACTCGACACGCCAGCCGGAATGCTCAGCGTTATCGGGGACGACGGACCTGCAACGTTCGATATCGACGACGTCAACCAAGGCCGCCTGCCGCAACTCAACCGCATGGTCATACTCCATATCGCGCTCAACGAGCTACAGCGCAACAAACCGTACACCCTGTCAGTCGGAAACAGCCCTCTCAAAGGTTTCGCGCAGACACCGCAGTGCATTCGCTACGCAACGACGCTCGAAGGAGGAATCACCTTCGGCATCGATGTGCTCGATCCGACAAAAGGCACGTCGGGCTTCCATATCGTTGGAGGCATCCACGACTACCGTCTCGAACTGGGGAGTGAAAACGAACTGGTAATCGTCTCGCAGACAGATGAGCCCGATACGTTCGTCCACATTGCCGTGGCATGGGCGTCAACTGAGGAGCTCGCAAAGGCAGCGCTCTTCATCAATCCGAGCGCATAGGCCACATCGCTAACTCCGTCAAAATACCCCGTACAGGGAACTAAGCGACAGCACAGTATTAAAAATCGAAAAAAGAAAAGCCCGGCGCGAGCTACCAACCCAAGCGCCGGGCTGGCCAAAATGTAGGAAGGACTTTGACCAGCCCAAAGTCTACCACCGCTTCCGGCGGTCAGCGTCCGCACGAGCCTCTCCGCTCAACGACTGCTACGTCATTTCAGGGGGTTATCGCCCACCGCCCAGCAGGCAAAGCCGCCACCGGGCGCTTACGGTAACCCAGTCGTTCCGCCCCATGGCCCCCGGCAAAGCTCCGTCGCGCACCGGCTCGGCACCACACCCGCCCTACCCGCACGCCCAAAAGTCACGCACTTTTGGGCGTGCGGGTAGGG
>ERZ1034939.55-NODE-55-length-88433-cov-137.143769_pt1 | contig 88433 bp, 85 predicted proteins | sample MGYA00520626_ERZ1034939 | MGnify/ENA primary metagenome ERZ1034939 (study PRJEB33766, sample SAMN09781751) | gut metagenome | biome: gut microbiome | host: Homo sapiens | place: Madagascar | study: EMG produced TPA metagenomics assembly of the PRJNA485056 data set...
GCCTGATTCGCCCGGCGGCGCTACGCTTGCACGGGCCTACGGGTTGGGTGTTCTCTCTCCCCGTGGGAGAGGGCCGGGGTGAGGGCTCCAGGCCGCATCACCGCCTGATTCGCCCGGCGGCGCTACGCTTGCACGGGCCTACGGGTTGGGTGTTCTCCCTCTCCCCGTGGGAGAGGGCATCAGGCCGCATCGTCGCCTGATTCGCCCGGCGGCGCTTCGCTTGCACGGGCCTACGGGCTGGGTTTTCTCCCTCTCCCCGTGGGAGAGGGCCGGGGTGAGGGCACCAGACCGCAGAGGAGTCAATCACTCCCCAAGCGTCGCCACCATCACCGCCTTAATCGTATGCATCCGGTTTTCAGCCTGGTCGAACACAATGCTCGCCTTCGACTCAAACACCTCGTCCGTCACCTCCATCCCGCCGTGCAGATCGAACTCCTTCGCCATCTGCTTACCGAGCGTGGTCTGGTCGTCATGGAACGCGGGCAGACAGTGCAGGAACTTCACGTTCGGGTTGCCGGTCAGCGCCATCATCTGCGCGTTCACCTGATACCCACGCAGCAGCGCAATCCGCTCCGCCCACTTCTCTTTGGCTTCGCCCATCGACACCCACACGTCGGTATAGATAAAGTCCGCGCCCTTCACGCCCGCCGCCACGTCTTCCGTCAGGGTAATTTTCCCGCCGTGCTTCTCCGCCAGCGCGCTGCACTCCGCTACCAGGCTCTCTTCCGGCCAGCAGGCCTTCGGGGCCACCAGACGCAGATCCAGCCCGGTCAGCGCCGCCGCTTCCAGCATCGAGTTGCCCATGTTATTGCGCGCATCGCCCGCGTAGACCAGCGTCATCTCGTTAAACGCCTTGCCCGGCAGGTGCTCCTGCATGGTCAGCAGGTCCGCCAGTAGCTGGGTCGGGTGGAACTCGTTGGTCAGCCCGTTCCACACCGGCACGCCCGCATACTGCGCCAGCGTTTCGACGACTTCCTGGCCATGGCCGCGATACTGAATGCCGTCGTACATCCGCCCGAGCACGCGCGCGGTGTCCTTAATTGACTCTTTATGCCCAATCTGGCTGCCGCTCGGCCCTAAATAGGTAACGCGTGCGCCCTGGTCAAATGCGGCAACTTCGAAAGAGCAACGGGTACGGGTCGAGTCTTTTTCGAAGATGAGCGCGATGTTTTTACCGGTAAGCTTCTGTACTTCCTTGCCATTTTTTTTATCGGCTTTGAGCTGTGCGGCAAGGGTCAGCAGAGAAGTGAACTGTGCAGGGGTAAAGTCGAGCAATTTCAGAAAGTGTTTCTTGTACAGATCAGACATTTTATCCTCACATGGCGAACGCCACTTATTGAATTAAAATTCACTTTATATGTGTAATTATTCATTTGCAACCCCGTTTCACAAATCTTTCCAACAAAGGTGGAGGCAAACCCGTCCGTGTGTGAAAATAGAAGTATCTGCCGCACTTTAAAGAGGATTGAGCCATGGCAAACCCGGAATTACTGGAAGAGCAACGCGAAGAGACGCGTCTGATTATTGAAGAGCTGCTGGAAGACGGTAGCGATCCGGACGCGCTGTACACCATCGAGCACCATTTCTCTGCGGATGATTTCGACGCGCTGGAAAAAATGGCCGTGGAAGCCTTCAAGCTGGGTTACGAAGTGACCGAGCCGGAAGAGCTGGAAGTGGAAGAGGGCGACACCGTCATCTGCTGCGACATCCTGAGCGAAGGCGCGCTGAAGGCGGAGCTGATCGACGCGCAGGTCGAACAGCTGATGAACCTGGCCGAAAAGTTTGATGTGGAATACGACGGCTGGGGAACCTACTTCGAAGATCCGAACGGTGAAGACGGCGAAGAAGGTGACGACGAAGAATACATCGACGAAGACGACGACGGCGTGCGTCACTAAGTGATTCAGGCGGTGGCCCGCGCCACCGCTTTTTCAAGGCAGAACCATGGATTACCCGCAGATACTCGCCCCCGTACTTAACTTCCTCCAGTGCCCGACCCCGCAAGCATGGATTGATAAAGCCCGCGACCCGGCGAACCTGCCGCTGCTACTCACCGACCACATGGTGTGCGAGCTCAAGGCCGCCCAGACCGCGCTGCTGCTGGTGCGTAAATACGTCGCCGACGAAAGCGGTGCCGACGCGTTGCTCGACTGGCTCAAACCCTACGAACTGTTCACCTTCCGCGACGGCCCGGAGCCGGACTTCATCGCCCTGCATAAGCAGATTGGCAAAAGCGTGATGCCCAAAACCGACGACCCGTGGGGCCAGGCGCTCATCGACAGCATGGTACTGCTGATTAAAGAGGAGCTGCACCATTTCTGGCAGGTGCGCGAGGCGATGCTGGCCCGCGACATACCCTACGTCAAAATCACCGCCAGCCGCTACGCCAAAGGGATGCTGAAGGACGTGCGCACTTACGAACCGCTGACGCTGATCGACAAGCTCATCTGCGGTGCCTACATCGAAGCCCGCTCCTGCGAACGCTTCGCCGCGCTGGCCCCGTACCTCGACGACGACCTGCAGAAGTTCTATCTCTCGCTGCTGCGCTCGGAAGCGCGCCACTATCAGGACTACCTGACGCTGGCGCAGCAGGTGAGCGACGACGATATCTCACCGCGTATAAAGCTTTTTGGTGAAATTGAAGCCACACTTATCTCGACACCGGACACCGAGTTTCGCTTCCACAGCGGCGTGCCGGTGTAAACCGGCATAGCGAAAGGATAAGGATGCGAGATGAATAAAACGTGGACCCGTATTGTGATTGTCGTCGTCGCGGCCGCCGCCGTGGCGTTCTGGGTATTCTTCGATAAGCAGCGTGCCCCCGAACACCAGATTGATACCACCCTCAACGCGATGCCCGCCTGGCAGGTGATTAAGGAGCAGGAGCCCGCGCTGCATCAGCGCATCCTCGACCAGATGGCCGCCCTGCAAAAAGCGGGCGAGCCGGAGCAGCAGATTATCGACACCATCCAGCCGCAGATCCTGCATCTGCAGATGTCGCGCCTGCAGAACGCCCCGGACGCCAACGTGGTGAACTACATGACCATCAACATGGAGCAGACCGCCGCCATCCAGGAGGTGAGCGACGACGCCTGCTTCCGCTTCCTCTACCCGATGGTGAAGGGCGGCGTGAACCCGATGCGCATGCTGGATAAAGACCTGATGACGCGGCGCATGCAGGCCGACGCCGACATGATGCGCGCGGCCTACGGCAAAAACCGCCACACCGTGACCCCCGCCGAACGCGAGGCGGCTGTCGAGGACGTGCGGCCGATTATGAAGGCGCTTGCCGATAAGTACGGTGAGGACATCCAGCTGCTGCAGATGCCGGAGAAGGCGGCGGGCAAAGAGAAGCTCTCCTGCGATATGGTGCAGGAGATGTGGGCGAAGGTGCTGGCGCTGCCGGAGCAGAAGGCGGCGAGGGTGATACGGCTGGCGGTGTCTGAGCTGGAGTGAAAGGGCGCTGGTTTTTTGGGCACTTAGCGCGGGTTTAGCGCGTCGTCGCTTGCATGGCGGCGCGCGACAGGTATAATCCACAACGTTTCCGCATCCCCTTCAGTGCCGAAGTGGCGAAATCGGTAGACGCAGTTGATTCAAAATCAACCGTAGAAATACGTGCCGGTTCGAGTCCGGCCTTCGGCATTCAGTACCTTATTTTCTTTTAAATCAATGAGTTAGTGTGAAAAACCCGTCTCATTGACCAGTAGAAAATGTCAATTCGTCATCACGTACAAAAGCCACTGTGTTTGTTAATGGCTTTGGTATGTTAGCACATAGTGGCGAGTAGTTCCCAGGCTCAACCTCGTATCGCATTTCCCTTTGAAGCTGGAAGACGTGCCGCCGTCTCTAAACCCATACCAAAACAGACTGATTACACGCATTTAAGCCCGATGTGCGGCCTTGTGGCTGCGTAAACAGGTGAATAGTGGTAAACGTACCTGCACACGATATGCAGGCTCTGCCAGCGCTTCGCTCACGCTCCTTACGGTACACGAGCACCCTGATAAGGTGTGATCTATCTGACAATCTGATGAAGTCGCTACGCTCCGCTTGTTGCTTGTACCACTAACGGGGCTTTATGGTAGCTATTGTCTTAAATCTGGTTCGCTGTAAAATTGAACATAAAGAACAGGTTAAATAAGAAGAATTTTTATGGCGTGGTGGAAAGACCTTAGCAAAGACAGCATATCGGGTGTTATCGTTACACTTGTCACTGGCGGTAGTGGGATTGCCGTTATTGTTTGGCTATGGAACTACATTAAAAAGTTCTTCCATTGGCTGGTAGATATTTTTGTTTACCCTGTAACATTGCCTGTTTGGGCTTTACTTCTCATTTCTATTTCCCTATTAGTTTTATTGCCAACTGTTGGATTCGTATTGCGGCGGAAAGTCACATCAGAAGCGAATAATCATTTAAAGAGTTTTTTGGACTACAAAACCGATACCATTTTTGGGATTTTAGTTTCTTGGCGCTGGGTAAGAAGATTAGGGAGTCAGAATTATTCGTTAGACTCTCTCACAATGAGGTGTCCAGTTTGTTCGGGAATGCTGGTTCAGCATGCAAATGATCTTTATAATTTAAATCCGTACCCGCTTATAAAATGTCAAATACATGGTTGTGATTGGAAAATATCGCGTGATTTTGAACGTTTAACTTATGGAGATATGCGTATTAAATTAGAGCAAGAAATTGATCGACGTTGTTTTCAACGGTTTGGTGACTAAAATAGAGAGTATGCAAGAATGAAAGGTATCTGTAAGCTATGCCTTGAAGAGAAAGATTTAATGGAATCTCATAGCATTCCGAGAAGTTATTTCAAGCGATTGAAGAAAAGTGACTCTCAATTGATTGTATTTCAGAAAGGAAGCAAACCAAAACGAGAAAATGTAGACCCTAAAGAGCCGCTACTATGCTTCGAATGTGAGCAGTTTATCAGCAACGAGTATGAATCGTATGGAACAAGGTTATTGAGAAACCATCATAATATTCGTAAAAACTCTGACCATATAATCATCAACTCATTTGATTACAAGCGATTCTATCTATTCTTACTGAGCATACTCTGGCGAGCATCCATCTCTAAAAGCAGTCATTATTCAACCGTTAATGGCGTTCCTGAGTTGGATGACTTGATGAGGCATTGCATTAAAAACAAGCAAGTGCGTATAAATAAATTAAGTCACTTGAAGGTGGATAATTTCATTCGAATTTGTGTGTTTAGATTGATTGACACCACGAACAACGTTCCTGATCATGTTATTAAATCTATTCTTAGCAATTTTGCATTTATAAAAAAAGATGAAACCGATAGTGTACTTTGGTATTTTGTCGTAGAAGGGTTTGCTATATTCTATGTGTTCTCCGCTTCAAAAGATTATCACGATGTTATGAGAATGCGATTAAAATCACAATTGACCTCTGGTAGTCATCAGAAGATCTTTAAAATTGATATTTTTAAAGATGCACTATTTTCCGAAATTTTTATTGATTTGCTTACTGCTGCTAATGAAAGTAAATGATTATCTCATGTTGATCACTCCCAAATATTTGCAAGGGCAGCGCCCACGCTCTTAACGTCAATTTTCAAATAGTTCATGGTGACTTTAGGATCTGAATGATTAAGTGCTTTCATTGCTAAAGCAAGGTTGCCATTAGATTTCTCCCATACCTGCGTTGCAGAAAACTTGCGAAAAGAATGGCACCCAACGGTTCCTTTGATCCCCACATTCTCAGCAGCCTGTTTGATCTCACGGTTCACCTGTTCACGGCTGACAGGGGATTTTCCTGATGCTCGGTTGCTGTGTGACGTGAAAACATATTCGTCTTTCGGGAAGGCCTGGCGGCGACGTTCTACAATCTCCCACACCTTCGCAGGGACTATGATTTCCTTCTTCTTGCCCGTCTTACTCTCCAGCACTTCCAGCGTATTTCCCTCCTTGAACTGGCTGAACTTCAAATTCACCGTGTCACCTACCCGTAAACATAAAGAGGCCATAGTGATCGCTACATCTGCGAATAGCTGTTTGTTATGACTCTCAAGCCAGCCTATCAGCTTAAACGCCTCTGCCTGGTTGATTATCTTCGTGGTTGCCATCTACTTATCTCCGTCATTCTTGAAACTGTGAAATAAGATTATGATCATTTTCAGTAAGTTACAACTATTCAATCTCACATTTTTACGTGGGGTGGTAGAGGGCTGCGCCATTTCCAGCACTATCGAACAGGAACAAGCACGGACTCCTGTTTGAAATTTGAACAATTTAGAAATATCTCTAAAGAAATCATCATCTTGGCAAGTCTAAACAGATGTTTGAACGTTGCCAAATACTGGCAAGGCTATGCACGGTTTATGCAGATTCATTGCATACCAGAGAGGCGAAGGGCGAAAATAAAGCGTAGCGTATCAAATAAATCAATAGGTTAGGTATTCTATCTCACATTTCTACAGAACCTTGAGGTAGGGATATTGCACCGTAGATGATAATGATTCTCACCTGAATTGATTGTACCAAGAAATGATTAGAATGCTAACTAATTGGCGGGTTTCAGCATGGAAAAATCGAATTGTTACATTATAACAATAAAACGAGAAAACTCGTTCAGCACATTGCACCTGTCATGAAAGTGTACATTGTGGACAATGATCGCTGTGAGCCGCACGGCGCAAGGCTTTCGTATAAGTGATGAAAGATACTTTGAAAGTGAGAAAGGCGCTCAGAGAGCGTTACTGGTGGATTATTTGGAATAGATTAAGCATCGCTTTACTTGGGGTTTAGCGGGTATTTAGAATGTATTTAGCGTGGGATTTTTCCGGCGCTATGGAGGCGAGTATTCGCTATTAACACGTAATCAGGATTGATGGAGGGTTAATTCTCCATAAAGTGGACTGTACAATTTGGTATGCGCTGATCACGCGCATGAAAGATAGCTATATAGGAAAGTAACCTCTACTGAAAGTTATTGTTGAGAAGAGATTTTTCCTGTATAGAAACTTGTCATGTTCGCTTCACTCACTGACACAAACCAACTACTAACTACCCTTAATTAAATTAAGGTTATTAATTATCTCTCTTATGTTCTCGTATTCCTCGAACATACATCATTGTGCAGGATGATCATGAGCAGATACTTTTTCATGCGACATTCACCCGCTGATCGCTGGTTCATTGTGAGCCTACACTTTCCGAAGGTATCAAAATAAATGTAAAAGGACTTATCATTTAAAATGATACCTCCTCTTACGTGATACCCTCGTAATCAGCTTGATTGTGCAGATGGCGCAGCCATAAGATCGGCTCACTCGCATGAAGAGCCGGAAATGATGCCAATCGTAGAAGCGTTCTCTCAGGTGGCAAAACTACCATAAAAACCTGTTGACTTCCACTAACTAATGTTTATATAAAGCACATTATGACATTGACATTTAGCAAGGCATTGAAATAGATCAATAAATGTCTTGACAAAACGTTCGTTTGTATGTTATAGTTAGGTATGTTCTGAAGAAACAGAACAACAATTCACTCTACAGATTTCCTTTTAAGCCTCCTCTTGGGCATTCGTTGAGGGGGCTTTTCTGCGTCTGTAGCTCACCGACAAGGTGAGTCCCCACAATGAATAAGGAGACAATCTTCTATGAAGTATTTCAGCAGTGACCAGGTGTTTTATGAACTGGTGAGTGGTAAAGCCACAAGAGATTTAATCTACGCATCTATGTACGTAGCCAGAAAACGAAAGTATTTCGAACGTGAACAGATGTTTAAAGAAGCACTATCCCGTTTTGATGAATTTAAGAAGGATTCCAAAGAATGAAGATTAACTTCACCCCTGAAACTTACGAGGCTTTGATCAATCGGGCTAATCGTGAAAATAAAGCCGCCGCCGCACTGGTGAGCGAATTAATAACAACAGTCCTTAACAAAGAGGAAACCAATGAACCAAAGAAGAAAAGTAATAACCTACGTTGATGCAATTTGCGGATCTGGAAAGTCCACCACGTTACAGCACTACATCAAATCAAGTTTATTAACAAACTCCGAAGCAATTCCCCCTCGTTATCTTCTCGTGATGCCAACACATGAATTATGTGGACAGGTGAGGGAAGAACTAAAAGACAGACGGGTGAAGAGTTTCCATGTGGACACCGAAACAGAAGCGGTAAATCTCCTAATTTCCACCCTGGAATACGATTTCCAGCATTCGGTGATTATCTGCACACATCAATGTTTCATTCATTATTGCTATCGCGCAGCGCTTGAAACGGAACTTCAAAACCTTCTCCGTAATTTCAGTATCTTTGTTGATGAAATCCCTGATGCAATGTTTGGCGCTTACATCAAAGTGCAGCATACAGATCGGACGGAAGAAAATTTCCCATTCCTAAAGTGGCTGGAAGAGCGCGACGGATTGTTATTCCTGCGTGACGATTGCCAAACGGATTTCTATAAATACTGGCACGAAACACAGGCGAGTGGTGCTGAGTTAAAGCGCCTACTCTGGGCGATTATGCAGGGTGCTGGGCTTCTCTACGAAGAGAATAAACACCTGTTTGCTTTCACTGCTTCACCAATTATCAGATCTGTAGAATGGGCTGAACAACTTACACTCTTAGGTGCTGGCTCTTCTCGAAGTTTGTTTGTCTGGGCTGCTGAACATCTGGCGAAATACGAAGTTGAGGAAGCTGGTGAAGATTTACAGCCGCCACTTGAAAGACGTAAACATAAGCGTGTACCGATCTCCCTGGTCGCCGTATGTGAAAACAGATGCACTTTGACAGCATTACAGAAAGTGTTTCACGAACATCTCCAGGAAATCATCCAGCGCGTGCCTGGTGAATTTATCTTCGCTACCAACAGAGATAAATCCCTGTGTCAGTTTACTACGATAGGGGATGACATTCTTACCGATGCTTCCCGTGGTATCCGTGTTTCAATGGCTTCCTATGGCCTGAACCATTACCAGCACATACACAATGCTGTATTTCTCGGATGCAGTAATCTTGATAAAGATTTCCAGGGTAAATGGCGGCAGTATGCGGAGCTTAACGGATGGGATGTTGAAGAATTTGAACATAAGCAACGTGCCGCGATGAATTATGAAAGGTGCTACCAGTTTATTAGTCGTACATCTATCCGTAATGCTGACACAAATCACCCTCTGATGTTCGTAGTGCCGGATCTGGCAACTGCTGAATACATCAAAGAGCATTATTTCCCTGGAGCAAAGATTGAATGTCTGAACTATGGGAAAGTGAGAAAGAAACGCGATACAACGAAAGGCGACAACACCCGCGCCGAAGTGCAGAAACATAAAGCCAATGGGCTTACTCAGAAACAAACTCAAGAAGTTATGAATGTTGGAATAGCAACAATCAAACGAAACTGGAACTAATCAGGAGGACTAATTGATACAATACATAAAACTGAACAACACAAATCAGATACAGATCAACGATAGCGGGAAGGGCGTTTACCATGCCTTGGTTTGGTTCTGGAGAGGACGTAGGACACGCATTTCCTACGGAGAACTATCTGATAAATCCGGTGTAAGTGATAACGGGATCAGGTTCTGGCTTCGTGCGCTGCGAAACATTGGTGTGATTGATATCGATGATGAAAGCCATTATCTCTCATTCACGCTGAAACACATCGAACGAGACAATGTAGAATTTATCTACTCTAATTTCTAAAACACACAATAGGGAAACTTTTATGATCATCGCTATGTATTGGTTATTTGCATTTTACGCAGTATGGACATTAACGAGAAAACAAGGAGTTTCCCCCTCTACGAGGAATGAATGGGACGAAAAGAACGAAATCCAATTAAACGGATAGAACAAGCAACACGCGCCAGCAAACGTAAATACACCTCTTCTCTACAAGACCTCGCACGAGAGTCTATTCCAGGAGAATGGATCACCGAAATAATAGAATACCCTGCAACGGTGCCCGTAGGGGCAGAGTTTGAACTATTGCAGGATGTTTTATCGTCAACGGATAACGTCTTCTATAAACCACGCCGCCGCCGTGAATACCGTGTTGATTCATCGAATCTCAAGAAGTGGCAGCTATACGCAGAAAACTATATTGACTGGGTGGGGTATTCCCAAACTAACGGCTTATCTCACCACATACAAGATTTTGACATTCTCTTTGACGACAAGGAAAACAACAATGAATAATAAAACTATGGACACCGTGAACAGCGTGAACACCCTTATTAACTCTTTCCACGATATTTGGTATTTACCAGCATTGCAGCTTGTTAATGCAGCGTGGCGTGAGAGAACGCCCTCCGCGCTCCTGGAAGCGATACAATACACAGAACAGGCAATCACCGCTCTTGAACACTGGAACGCTGCTGTAGAGCACCTGGTGCAGATGAACGGGGATACCGTCACCGTGGATCAGGCGTGGCGAATTGCCAATGATATGGAGGAGCTTGCCCTCGCTATGGAACACATCACAGTTGAACTCGGAGAGCTTGCCATCCAGATCGCGGAAGAATGCGCTATAACATAAATGTTTAGAAATGTCTTGACATATTGTGCTATTTATGTCATAATGAGTTATAGGGTAAGTATTCGAATCACTTCTCCCATAGATGGCTACTCCTCCCTTGTAGGGTAGCCCTCTTCTCTAAAATCATTCCTTCTTGATTTTTGGTTGTGTCCTTTATTGCTACGTTTCGTTTGTTTCTAACAAGGGATCTCCACTGCCTTATTTATTGCCTCTTCTCAATGAATAGGGGATATCCGGTGGAGAGCACCTTTTAAGGGTAGTAATTCACAACGAGTGATTTTATAGAAGAGCAATCCCGCTCTTTACAACTGAAATCGTTATACGTCTTTATAATGCGCAGTTGTCAGACAATACAGAGAATTCAGACACTGGAACATTTTTTCTTTAGTCGAGTTGTATTGTCTCCTTATTAATTATTAAGTCGAAAGGCTTGGTAGTGATAAGAAATTCCAATAGGCGAACATTCATCCTAAGCGTGTTTTGCAACGACACGGAATGATCCCCAGGCTGGTTTATAAGATTTCCAGCTATCCCAATAAGCCCCTTCACTGGGGTTTATTTTTATCTGCTGTAAACAAAAAAGTTACGATAAGGAAACGACAATGTTTCTAATGAACTATGACCGTGTGATAACACACAAAGGTGCATCTCTTGTTCTGTCTGAAAAGATGATGAAACAAGCGGCGAATGTATTAGGCGTAAGTGTTGAAGAGATTCGACAGGCTACAGAAAAATTCTGGCCTACCGCCACCATCACCAAATCAAAAGAAGGTTCTCACCCATCATCAGGGCTTGAGGAACGATTAAAACTATTAGCAAAAGGAAAATAACCAATGCAATTTGGAACATTTCAAACTATGAACGGGAATAACAGCCACGCCCGTTATAAAATCATCGCTCACGCAAGTGATGCAATTATGCAGGATAAGCTGATCCGTGTGGAATCCGGTATTCCTGCCGATCTTATTGTTGGCGACCTTGTAGACGCTACAGGCGCGAAAGCTGCCGCCCCTGGTGACATTGCGTATGTTGTCGTAGAACCTGCAAACGCTGGCGATAAAGCGTTTATTGTAGCTTCTCCAGAACATACTATTTTAGCCCTGGTTGGTGTTGAATTTGGAAGCCTGGATAAATCTCTGGCTCAAGCACAATTAGCAACTCTTGGCTTTACTTTCACTGACTACGACACAGTAGCCCTACGCACAACCTAATCGAGGATAATAATAAGAATGGCTTATTCAGATCTATTTTCTGGCAACATGTATGACTTTGCCAGCCCGTTTACATTCTCTACTCAACTAAACCAGATTGTAACTAATCTTGGGTTATTCCGTGTTGAACATCACGACGTAAACTCTATCGCTCTTGAGAAAATCACCGATGTGAAAAATCTCGTTGCACCTGAAAAGATGCCTTACGCCCAAAGCGATTGGAACAGTGCAGAACGTCCAGAATTCAGCAATGTGCTGTATCAGCTTAAATATACTAACTCCCTTAACTCCGTCACTTCTCGCGACCTTGAGCAGTATAAAGCGCGTGGAACAGTAGACACTGCTGATCAAATTACCCTCGCTATCAACGATTTTAGCGACGCACAGTACGCCCAGGTGAGCAACACCGTAGAGGTTGACCTTGTAGAGGCGCTGTTAGGGCTTCGTGTTAATTCTCAATTCGCCGGACAGGGCGATCTTGATTTCCTCGCAGGTGGGAGTAAAACCACTTACACGATGGATATCAGCGCAGGTGCTAACGTGTTCCAGCAACTAAGCGAGATCGGACGCATTCAGAATGTGAAACTGGGATCAGGGCTGGCACAGGCCAAACAAGGCGCGGTGATCCTGGCCTCCGGTAAAGCAGCCGTAGCGCTACGCTATCACCCGTCCGTGAAAGACTTCATGGTGTATACGCTCCCTCTGGAGCAGGGAGACAACTTCTACACCCGCACTAAAGGTGCAAACCCTGCTTTCGAAACCTGGACGCTAAACGGCGTAACCGTGATCGATGTGACAGGCTACTCTCTGGTTACTGATCGTATTGGTGTTGATTCGTTCGTGAGTATTCCGGTAATGGCTCCTGAATCAAATGCCTACGTCCTGCATAGCGGTGTCGGCGTTCGCCACGCCACACAGGGCAAAGGCGCAGAGCTATATCATCAGTATGTCGTAGTAGATCAGCGTTGGGGCTTCCCCGAGATCGCAACTGAATGCAGCTATCTCCCAATCGTGGCAATCCCGCAAGCGATCATTTTCGGTAGCGTTTCCGAATAACGAGCGATAGACGGTAGCTCTTCCCGTCTGGGAAATAACAGAAGAGCTTTTGAATAGGGCGTGTGAACGTTGGGAACATCTCCCCAATGTTCCCGCCCTTTTTTATTTCCAACGTGAGGAAAAGTATGCAATTAATTTTAAAATCTAACAAAGGGCTGCATGTTCAATTATCGGCCTCTGATGCCGAAGGGTTATTGAATGTTGCTGCAATGTGCAGATTATTAGGTGTTGACTATAATGGCGTGAGACAACGTATTTTCCGAGGAGATACGATTGAGCAAGCTATTCACCATTATTTAGATAAACAAGGCGGTGAATAATGTCAGGTGGACTAATCGTTAATACGAGTACGATCCGTAATACCGTCGAGTTCGTGGTTAACCGTAATTCAATGAAGGAAGCTATGGACGCTTTCGATCAAATTCAGAAGAAAGCCAAAGGCATTAAAGACCCTACGTTGAACATGAAGAGATTCAGCCAGGGGCTAAAATCTGCTGAAAGGGAACTCGATAAGCTGAATAAGAAAGCCTCTAAGCCACGTAATAGCGATGAACGAGAAAAGGCAAGGGCAGCTAAGGCGCAAGCCCGTGTAGAGGCTCAGGCAGCGAAAGAGGCCGCAAGAAACGCACAGCGCCGTGAACGGGCTGAATTGCGGCTCTTAGATACAGCCAGCAGCTTTAAGAGTATGCAGCACCTTACCAACGTCGAATTAACCCAGGCGGCATTACAGGCCAGCAAGATTACCCGTAGTTATGCTGATGGAACGATCTCCCTACAACGGCAGACCAGCGAGCTTAAGCGCTTACAGCAGAGCTACAGACGCATTAACGCTGAGCGTAGGGCTGCGGCGAAAGCGGGAGGGGCTAACGCTCTTGGTGGCGGTGGTAAGGCTACAGGGGCTATCTCTGGCTCTCTGATGGGCTTAGGCACTGGTGCGCTTGCTGGCGCTGGTGTGGGTGCGGCGGCTTACGGTGCTTATTCATGGGGCAAAGAGGCTGTTACAGCACAGGAAGAGCGTAGTGAAATCGTCGCAAGGGCGCGCTTGGGCGGTGTAGATTATAACGTCCTCCAGGCGCTTTCCCAGTATGCTACGGCTAACGGGATCGATAGCGGGATGGGGCTGCAAGGGCAACGGAAGTTGCTGGACTCTGGGAAGGACATCTCCGAAAAGCTGGCAGATAGCTACACCAATAGCACCTTTGATAAGAAGTCTGGACAATGGAAAGGCGGCTCGGCTCCAGTGGATGCAGCCCTGAACATGGGATTCACAAAAAAAGACCTGAAAGGCTTTCAATCAAACCCTTTCGCCTTCGTTTCTGCTTACACCAACACCATGCAGGGCAAAGGCTATTCACAAGAGCAAATCCTCCACAACCTGGAAGACCTTGCAGACGATTTAGGCTTGTATCACAAGGCATTTTCTAATCAAGGAAAAGCGATCACTGATCAGGTGGACGTGCTCAAGCGTAACGGTCAGTGGTTGAACCAGGAGCAGCAAGATCAGCTTGTAGCCTACCGTAAATTTAACCAGGAACTTAGCATTCTCTCCGATAGCCAGAAGCTGGCATTCTTCGAAGGGTTTATGTCAGAGATTGACCCTGAAACCATGCGAGAGTTTAAGGAAGCTATGCAGGAGGCTCTTCCGTTCTTCAAGGGGGCAGGGGCAGCAGCCGGAGATCTTGTATCCGGCTTGATGAAGCTAACCAACTGGATCACAGGAAAGCTCAGCCTCCTTAACGGGGATAACACCTCTAAAGAAGCTGTTAGCCAGCACTACGGCACAACGTCAGCACCTGCACAGCCTGGAAGTAACCCTGTGGCTAACACTTACGGAGCCAGCCAGCCTAAAGCAGACGGTCATGAGCCTAATGTATTCGACACAATGCGTGAATGGTGGAACGGGACAAGCGACGCTAAAGATGTGAGCAGCTACGCGCAGAGCACCAACGGAGATTACTCTCCTGTTTCAATGTTGAAACAGAGTGCAGCAGCGCCAGTTAAGCCAGCCAATGCACCGATCATGCAGCCTGTAGTGTTGCAGAATCAGCTACCGGAAGGGCTTATCCATCTAACTATTTCCCCTGATCCAACGTTTGGAAACATGCTTAATGCTACCGTTGATCAGCGTATCAATGATAACAATCAGCGTATGGTGCTGGCTGTTTCATCTGGACAAGGGACGGGGGGCTAAATGGCAACACCTGGAAGTTTAACTATCGGGGGCGGCGATGCCTCCCGAATCAATTCAACTCAGAACAGTAATAACAGCAGTGCTACCCGCACCAAAGGTGAAAATGGATTCACTATCCTTGCATCTGTATATAATTCGTCCTCAGATAGCTATATCCAGAACTATCAAGCGATAGTGTTCGATGCCGTGACGGACACGGGAGTCCGTAGACAGGCTGATATTACCAGCTATCCCGTTGAGAGCGGGGCAGAGGTGAGCGATCACGTTCAGATTAGGAATAATACATTCAAGCTATCGGGGATTATTTCCGAAACTCCTGTGAGGCTGGAAAAGGATTTGTTATACAGCGCTGGTGTGAATGGCACTCGTATCAGTCAAGCTATCGAATACCTTGATAAGATGTTTGATAGTCGCCAGCCCATCACATTAGTGACAGAGCATAAGGTGTACGAGAATGTTATTCTCTCCGGCATCTCCTACGATTATAAATCTGAATACGCGATGCAATTCGATCTTGAATTTGAACAGATCAGGCTTGTTAGTAAAGCTACAGTTAATGTGATTGCAACTAAAACCCAGGGAAATAAATCTGTAGGCGGGACTGTTAAACAGAAGGTGGTGAACAATGCACCTAAGAAAACAGAGGGTGATACGGTTACTACGGAGTTTAAAAAATAAGGGGCTTGCGCCCCTTATTTATTTTTTATTTTGTTGACTGAGCTAAAACAGTAGCTGCAAGTTTTTTAGTGGTTTCGCTTGAGCGAGGATTATCGAGAGCCTTAGCTGCAATCGTCTCCATAGTATCGCTGGTATGGCTTGAGGGGGCACGCTGAGCAAGCGCGGATGCTGCCAGGCGCTTTTGTAGTTTTGATGCGTTTGGATTGGTCAATGTTCGACCAGCGAGAGAGCCAACTTTCCTTGACGTTTGCTTTGGGTTTTTAGCCATGACTTTAATCCTTCTGGGCAGTTGAGGTGAAATATATAGTGTTTATCTTCCTTGGTGGCACCATATATAGTGTTATGCTAACTATCTCCGCTTCGCTTGGCAAGATGTCGTAGCAACTTCACTTGATCACTTCACTTTTGATTATTTGTGCGGTTTATTATGCTGTGTAGGTGCTTTATAATAACCTTTGTTAGCATATTAAACTGGCATATTAGTGCAATATTTATTCGAATTGGTCCCTTTTGTTCTTAACCATTGAGTCAATCTCTGGATAGCGTAGCAATTCGATGTACTGCCGTAGCTCAACAGGAGAGGCAGCATTCTTGCTGTACGTCTTGAAACTCTCTGTAGAGCCGCGCTCGTGACCCAGGAGAAGGGCGATCCGGTCTTCTGGTACAGGTTTTAAATTCTTACCTATGCCGCCTCTGTCCAAAATTTGCGCGGCCTGGTGGCGTAGGCTGTGGAAAACTTTCAACTCTGATCCAGCTTCGCCTAATGCCTTACGTTTAGCCCTCGTAAAACGCTGTGAATGCCATGTAGAGCGCTTTCCGTCTGCACGGTCAGTGATTGACGCACGATAGAATAAAAAGCCGTCGTGAGGCTTCTCACGCAGCGACATCACCAACGGAGTGATCAGGCTATGGCATGGTATAATACGAGCGGCTGATTTGGTTTTACCTTCGGTAACTTCGAAGCAGAGCACCCCCTCGATCTCCTTAATGTTGGCTGCACGTAGTGAACAGATTTCATTAAGACGCATACCGCTATACATGCCGATCAGCGTTACATTCTGCATCTCTTCATCATCTGCCATTACAGCGAATACCTTCGCCAATTCGCCAGGCTCGAACACTTCATAGCTCACCTTGCTACTTTTGGCCTCCAGCGCATGACCGCGCCAGATGTTTTCTTGCGGTGCATCGTGGTAACGGTTACGAGCCAGATCCCAGATCTGAGCCAATGCACTGACGTAGTTTTGTATGGTCTGTGGTGCTTTCTCCGTCTTGAGCTTATCAAGCCAGCCTGTAACGGTGGTTCGGTTAATGTCACGAAGCTGAACATCGCGCTTTTTCAGATGTTCTAAGAGCACTTCTACAGCCTTGTTTGTCTTTGATAGCGTGGTGAGTTTGCGCTTCTCGCTGAACTGGAGAATGTATTGATCCCTCATCCTCAAGAGGGAAGGGCAACTCATTACAGGGGCGCTTAATGGCTCCGGCGCTTCATGTGCATACGTACCAACTTGACGTAGTTCATTGAGGATTTGCTCTACTTTTGAGCCTCGATCACGCTGTGGCTTTACCAGGTTACGAATCTTAAACCACTCCAGGGCTATCGCATCACGAAAGAGACGGGCTTCGCGCACATCGCGTGTGCCTGTGCTCTTCACATAGTTATGTCTTCCTCCGAACAGATGACGCATGTACTTTGGTATGGCGATCCTCACCAGATAGTTTCCGCATGGATCTAAAACTAAGTAACGATCTCGCTTGTAAATCATGTTCACCCCAGCTATTTTGTCAGGGCTTTTGCACATGATTTTGAATAGTGTGAAATGTCGAAGTCTTTACCTGTTTTTCCAGTTGATTCAAAGGATTGCAGGAGCTTGTCAGACAAGCGAACGACCGTAGAAATACGTGCCGGTTCGAGTCCGGCCTTCGGCACCATTAGTACTTCCAAGATCATCCGAGAAAGTCCATTAAAGCCTTTAAAATCAACGCTTGCAGCGATTTTTACGTCCTGAGTTGTCCGTGATAGTCCGTTGAAATCCGGATATCATTGGGGGCATCTTAACTTCGATAAGAAATGTGCCCTCAGATGAAGCTCAATGCCAGACAGGTCGAGACCGCAAAGCCAAAAGACAAAACCTAAAAAATGGCCGTTGGCGGCGGTTTGTATCTCGAGGTTTCGGCCGAGGGTTCTAAATACTGGCGCATGAAATACCGACTCCCCTCTGACAAAAAAGAGGATCGCCTCGCTTTTGGTGTTTGGCCTACTGTGACGCTTGCTCAGGCAAGAGCAAAGCGTGATGTAAAAAGCTCTTAGTGCAGGGCATTGACCCAAAAGCCGAACAGAAAGAAGTTCAGGCTGAAAATTCGGGGGCATACACTTTCGAAACAATTGTTCGTGAATGGCATGCCAGTAACAAGCGCTGGAGTGAAGACCATCGGTCGCGCGTTCTTCGCTATCTTGAGCTATATATCTTCCCCCACATCGGCTCGTCTGACATTCGCCAGCTCAAAACCAGCCACCTGTTAGCCCCGATTAAAAAAGTTGATGCCAGCGGTAAACGCGACGTCGCTCAGCGCCTGCAACAGCGCGTTACGGCCATTATGCGTTATGCTGTACAGAACGATTACATCGACTCTAATCCAGCCAGTGACATGGCCGGTGCGTTATCTACAACCAAAGCACGACACTATCCAGATTTGTCCTCTAGCCGCTTCCCTGAGTTTCTTGCACGTCTTGCTGCATATCGTGGCCGCGTAATGACCCGGATCGCGGTCGAGCTTTCCTTACTAACTTTTGTACGTTCCAGTGAGTTACGTTTCGCGCGATGGGATGAGTTCGACTTCGATAAATCTCTTTGGCGTATACCTGCAAAACGAGAAGAAATTAAAGGCGTGCGTTACTCGTATCGTGGCATGAAGATGTAAGAGGAGCATATCGTTCCTCTTAGTCGACAGGCGATGGTTTTGTTAGAGCAACTCAAACAGATTAGTGGTGATAAAGAGTTGCTCTTGCCGGGGGATCATGATGCAACTAAGGTCATGAGTGAAAACACGGTAAATAGCGCATTGCGTGCGATGGGCTATGACACGAAAACTGAAGTTAGTGGGCACGGATTTAGAACAATGGCGCGTGGTACTTTAGGGGAGTCAGGGTTATGGAGTGATGATGCGATAGAGCGACAGCTTAGCCATTCGGAGCGTAATAGTGTTAGGGCAGCATATATCCATACATCGGAATATTTGGATGAGCGACGTTTGATGGTGCAATGGTGGGCTGACTATCTTGACAATTGTACAAAAAGTGTTATCACAGCATATGATTTTGCAAGAAAGAAACTATAACTCTTCTTTTTATAGGTGATATATGGATGAGATTCATTCGCGTCGTATAAAGTCGGCAATGATTGTATATGCTATAGAGCAGGCTTTAGGGAATTTTATTTTAAATAATTCAGAGTTCAGCGAGGATTTATCAGAAAATACTATTTCCGATATACTTAAGAGAGAACAGGCAAGAGGGAGAAATATCTCTAATTCAGATACGCAATTAATTATAGAGTCAAGTTATTTGAATGAAATATTTTCTTTTGCATTAGATATTACTAAAGGATCTACAAGATATGATGATTTAAAAAGGTTAAAAGAATTTTGTTCCTATTTAGAACTTTTCGAAATTAGAAATGCAATTAGTCATCCAAACAGACCTTTTCCCGAGAGTTATTGGTATAGATCTGCTGCTATAGCGAGCGATCCATTAATTGAAAAATTAAATTTGTATCAGGTAACTCAAGCATTACATGCTGCGATTTCGGGTAATATATCGCCTCCTCCTGAGCAATGGGTCAAAAATGTTATATGGGCTGTAAAAAACAGTTTGCCAGAAAATTTTGATCATGAAATTACAGGTCTTTTAGGTAGGGATAAAGAATTTAAAGAGTTAAAGAAAGTATTAGAGGTTCCTAGAAATAGTTTAATTGCAATCGTTGCTCCGGGCGGGGTAGGAAAAACAGCATTAATACTTCAGTTCTTACGAGATTTGAGTTTATCACCGGAAACAACGAAATATGCAGAGGCTATTCTTTTTTGCACCCTTAAAAACGAAAAATTGACAGCTGATGGCATTGAGAAGATAGATGCTATTCAAGGCGTTGAGCAGATTAAAGAGCATGTGCTTCACGATCTTTCAGTGCTTTATGAAGATTATGAGTTTGAAAATTTTGAAAGTGCATGTGATAAATTAAGCGAAAAAAAAATAATACTTTGCATTGATAATTTAGAGACCTTGCTCCTTAATAATCAACGTGAATTTATAGAGTTTAATCAGTCTCTTCCATTACATTGGCGCGTTATTGTTACTAGCCGAATAACTGTTGATTCAGCGACTACGGTGGTATTGGATGCATTAGGGAAAAAACATGCAATGCATCTGGCTAGAAATTATTTCAGGAAAAGAGGAGTAAGCCAACTAATAGAAAGTGAGTTAGAGGCAATTGTTTCTAAAACAAATTATAACCCCCTGGCAATTAGATTGACAGTTGACTTGTTTTTACGTGGTCAAGATTTACCTTCATCAATATCGCAATCGCAGAAAGATATAGCAGCATTTTCTTATAGAAACCTCATTGACACTTTGTTACCTGCCTCAATTGCAATATTAGAAGCTATCTTCTCAAGTGGTGCTTCTTCGAGAAATGAACTTGCAGAGATTCTGACACTTGATAATGATGAAGTCGCCCAGTCTGTTAATGAACTAAGTAAGACTAGTCTAATAATAAGAAGTTTGGATGATAGTGAACAGGATTTATTTAGTTTAAGCGATTCAATTAGAGACCTTCTTCTTGTTAACCCTAAGAATATTGAAGTAAGAAAGCATGTTTCTGAAACTATAAGAAAGAGAAGAATAATGCTTCAGGAGCACTCCCGGAGTCAAGAGCAGAGAGGAGTAACAAAGTTTGACGAGGATTATATACCGTCTGATACTCCTGACGGATTAAAAATACTTGGGGTGGAGACGAATAAACTACTGAGGAAGCGGCAAATCCCAGTGGGAGTCTTGGCCGATATCTCAAATAAATATCGAGATGCTTTAAGTCAGTACTCAAAAAATTATTTGTTTAATTTCAACTATGCAAGGGTTTTAATGCAGTTGAAAGTTGATGGTTCTGCTCTGCATTATTTACTGGAAGCAGAGAAGTTAAATCCAAAATCACCAATGATTAAACTTGCAATCGCAAAATACCATTTTTCAAATGGTCAATATCCTGAGGCTGCAAAATATTTCAAAGAATTGTTCAACGAAGGCTATGGGAATAAAGAAAATTCTAATGAGCATTTTTCTCACTCTGTTGTTAAAGGCCGGTTGCAATCTTTACTATACCAAGGAAAACATGATGATGTAATTGGTATTACTGAAGGGTGGCAGGGGGTTGTCGGCCATAGAGCATTATTTGGTTCTTATCGCGCTTCCGCATACAAACGTTCTATTGAGCATCAACTAAATGATATTGATAAGGTTGAGAGTGCTCTTGATAAAGCAATTTCTGTATTATCTGAAGTGTTCAAATTGGAAGGCATGGGTACTATTGCATGTGCAGAAGCCTTTAGAGTAATTAAAGAACTCCATTATATTCTACAATCGCAAAGTACATTCTCTGTTGGGTTCCTTTATAGAGCGCTAGCGTTCGTGTCTGATAATTTATTTGAAATGTTACAGGATAATCGAAACTATTCTCTCGATTCATCTGAAATTAAAGATTGGTTGAAGGTGTTCTATAATGTTGATATAAAAAATAACCCTGTTCATAATTTAGGGTGGTATCATTCGGAAGAAGTGAATTACTCCCTTGAGCATATTAATATGCTTGAAAGGGATGGGTATACAATTGTTACAGTTTATCACCTTCCAAATAATGAAGATGGGGTGCCTAAATACATGTTTGCAGCAGATGATAAAGGAACTCAGTATTATTTGAATGTTAATTTCTTTAAGGCAGGTTGGGAAAAATGGTCTTTCTTTGATGTAAACACAAAGCTTGCAATAAAAACAAAAAATAATGTGCAAACAGGTAAGACAATAGCAGCGAATGAAATAGTTGAAATTAATAAGGAAAAAGCAATAAGCTGATCAATCAGCTTCTAAAAGCACAAGCAATTGCTTGTGCTTTATCTACTAATGTTACAAATAAAAAATTATCGTTTTAGTGGATTGCGCGCTTAAGGGGGGGCTTCGCGAAGAATACTGATGATCTGTTCGTCGGAAAAACGCTTCTTCATGGGGATGTCCTCATGTGGCTTATGAAGACATTACTAACATCGGGGTGTATTAATCAATGGGGAGCAGGTCAAAGCCACTGCAATAGATGGCTTTATTTATATTCATCGGGTAAAGATTGCTATCCTAAATAAATCTGGAAGCTATCAATATTGAATACATTGATAGGCAGGCTCAGTTTATTGTGTTAATTATTTTTTTTCAGCCAAATGTCCTCTTCTGGCTGTGAGTTCAAATGATGCACGCAATACACTTATTGACCCGTTCTGCGGGTGATTCATAGTCTAGCGTTTTTCTCGGCCTTTCGTTGAGCTGAGCAGGATATGTAGATGCAGGCTGAATGGTATGATTCCATAATCGTAATTAATTGGATTATATGTCTGAATTTTATGAAAAATAACTTGATGAAGGAGCCGAGGATAGTATTTTTTATAAAATGGCCTTTTACTTATAAAAGGCCATTCCGATCCCTGATTACCAATAGGTTACTGATAATAGCCAGCAAAATTGCTGCTGAATAATGATTCTGCATTTTCAGCTACAGCTATGGCATTTCGTATATCTTGCTGTTTCAAATCTAACACCCGTAATTTACCTTTTACTTCGGCGACGGATTCGATTCGCCTATAAGCGTCAGGATGGTGTTCGGCATATAGCGCCAGTCCTTTCAGTTTAGGCAAGGCATCAGCCAGATGCAGGCCATGTGGATCTACTAGGTCCACAATCATTTCGCCATCCTGTTCGGCAAAGAATAGGAAATCTGGACGAACAATTTTGTACTGTTCGGCTTCAACATAAGCGATTCCAAGTGACGACTGCCCTGTGTATTGTGGATTTCGATACCAGAAAGCAAATCCTTCACGTTTGGTTTCGATCTCAAAAACCGTGGTTTCCCAATGGTTCAACTGAGCCGGATAGTTCCCGTTTTCGTCACACAACAAATGGTGTTTCCAGACAGGAAGGTCAGTTTCCTTCTCGCCTTCACGCGCTCTGGTCATTTCAAACTTGTTCTCTGGCCTTACCAGATCCACATCCTGCGGTTCGGTACTCATTTCGACGATTTGACGATAAGCCTCTTTACGCTCATCTTTCAAGGACTTGATCTGCGGTGTGTACTCAGCCAGCCACGCCTTCGCCAGCTTATCAGCTTCGGCATCGAAGTAATCCCGCACCTCCATCACTAGCCCCAAACCAGCAATGGTCACACGAGCTTCCATGATTGCTTCCAAATACTCCTCAGCATCTTCTTCTCGATCCGCGACCTTATCGGCCAGATATTCGACATAGGTACGTGAAACATCCGGGCTGAAGATTCGGGCTGCACGCCGGTAGGCGTCATCAATCACAGCTACGTCCGCTTCCTCCCAGAATTCGTTGAATGTCATTGCTTTGTTCTTCAGACTGGCAACCACCGCCTTACCATCCACAACGAGCACCGCATTGCGCTTGTTTTTGATTTTTACAGCATTTTCTGTCTGGAACTTGTCTAGGACAGCGTGCAAAGCTGCATGAGCTTTCCTGACTGCCCCATCAAGAATGCCGTCATCAACCAGTTCCTGTGCCAACGCGGTCAGACGTCTGACGGGTCTGGCTCCTTTCTGTGGTCGGGTTTGTGAAGGTAGCGCTTCAAATACTTCCCATACGGCAGCTGAAGCAGCCGGGTTAGGTTTCATCTCCACAGGGTTAACCAAGATACGTCCGCTTGGAGGAGATGTATCATCGCCCTTGAACAAGGTGTTGACGACATCTCTCACTGTATTGGTATTAAACTTGGGCAACAGGCACTCGACAGAGTTTAAGCGCTCATTACCCGGAATGCGTCTGGCTAGTGGAGTACGTACCATACGCCCCAGTAATTGCGTAATGTGCGTTCTGTCGCTGGCTGCACGGAAGGAGACCATCACTTCGGCACGCGGGCAATCCCAGCCAGTGCTGATGGCATCTTTAGCAATCAGTACACGCACCCAAGTTGATTCTTGTACCCGCTGCGGTTCAATATAAGGTACCTCGTATTGGCCAAACCGTTGTGTGGTGTGTTCACCGAAGACATGAGCAACACTGTCAACGGGCAATTCGGGGTAACGAGAGAATAGCGTATCCAGCCAACGCCCGACTTCGTTCGGATCAGGAGTATTGGGAACCTGAAATACCATCAGCGGTACTACTCTGCACACGGTGTCCTGCTGTCTGGTGTACTCAGCCCAAGCATCTGTCGATTCCATGAGCCTGTCGGCAGCACGACGTACCCACACGGTATCGAAGTCACCAGTTTCATCCGGCACACCCAGAATGATGTCATCCTTTATAAGGCCAGAATCTTGCACTTTAGCCGGATCAACCACCACGTTCGGCAGTTTTACATGATGACCGGTATTGGCAATAGCATTGTCGAAACGTTCAACTGTGGCGGAAATACCCCACACTACTGGAATACCCTTCACTCCAGCCGAACCATTGATGAGCCGTTGGACAATAGTACTCTTAGCAGCTTCACTGGAAGCTGTTGACGAACCCATACCTCTGTGTGCTTCATCCAGTACCAGATAGAGGGTCAGATCCGGGTCTTCGATGGTGTTCTGGATAGTATCCCACAGCGTATAAGCCTGTGCATCAGGGGCTGCTTCGAAAAGGCCGCCTTTATCATCGAACCCGCGCACCAGCAGGCTTTTTTTGCCAAACTTCTGCGTGTTGAGGAAATAGATTTTTCCAGCCTGAAACTTACGTCGACTGAAGGGGTGTTCCACTACCACCATATCGTTGTAGTTGATACGGTCACTGGCCTCCATCAGGCGAAAACGGGTTTGCTCGTTTAGTGCAGGATCGTCACTGAACCAAATCACTACCGCGCCGGGATCGGCATCGAAATTAAATTCGTCGTCGCCATGAAATAATGCTTCAAATGCAGCGGCAGCCATAACGGTCTTACCCGCACCGGTAACCGCCGTTAAAGAGAAGGCGCTCTTATCATTTTCGTTATGCCAGTAACTGCGAGCTTTTCTGATATTCACCAGCGAATCACGCACCGCATCACGCTGGTAGTCCTTGAGAGTGAACTTCATTCTGTTAATTCCCCACTGGTGAAGCTGAAATTGGTCAGATACGATTCGTATAAACGTACCGGCTCAACGCCTTTTGGCAGACGCCTGGTGACAGACTGGAAGTGGCGGTCATCGTCAGTGACGATGAAGGCTACACGCACATCACTGGCATGGCTAATGGCTTCGATGAAGGGAGTGGCCTGATCCACAGCTGACAGCAGGCCATAAGCATCAGTCACCGCCCATCCTTCAGCAGGCACTTTGTCAATACGTTTGCCGTGCGCACCTGCGCGTAACCATAGCAACGGCGCAATGCGCGCATAAGCAAGGTTATGGCTAACCGATTTTTCTGCTTCGTAAGTCAGAGTAAAGAACTCGGCGTTTTCCTCGAAGCCTTCGGATATAGGGAATTCGTCGGTAAACTTGTAGTCGCCTTTAATTGGTTCGCCCTCAGGTGTCATGCCTGTGATGGCAGCCTGTACTCGCGGCTTGGTGATGTAGTCACAGATACCCCATTTTTCCCATTCAGGATCTCCGGGGCGTAAGCCCTGTTCACGTAGTTTTTTCTGTTCGCTAGCTGCGACTTCGTTGTTAGTGACAGAGATGCACTGACGATGACCGCCATCTTGCTTGTTCAGGCGCATAACTGCATGAGCTGTTGTGCCAGAGCCACTAAAAAAATCCAGCACGATGGCATCAGGTTTTCCACCGACTGCTACGCGTAAAGTATCTTCGACGGCATATAATGCTTTAGGAAATGGGAACGTTCGACCTGGAAGCATGGCACCAACCAAATTAGTGCCATGCCAACCAGCATGGTGTCTTGCGCGGTTCCAAACGGTTTTGATCGGAAAGGTTTTTTTCTGAGGTAAGACAACAGTCACAGTTTTTACACCCTGCTTATCTACCCCAGTTACAGCAAACTCACCAGAATGAATTTTTTTTCTGGCCGACTCACCAAGATACCAAATCGTCCCTTTACCTTGTTCGCTAACGGCACCTGCTCTGGCAAAACCGTCTGTAATTAAATTACGTAAGGTCGAGGGGGAACAACGCCATCGCCCTTCAGTCCCACCACTCTTGATCGGCCAAACGGCTACTGCTCCTTCTGGCACCTGCCATTCGTTACGGCTTGCAAGCAACTCTTTACTCTCACCGCAACCGACTATACGGCCTGTTTTACGCTCAACAAATACTGGGTAGAACAGATTTGGGGAGTCTTTACGTTCGCTGTCCGTTCCACTCCGCAAAAGGGACTCCCAGCGAACTTTCTCTACCTTGGTTGATGGTGCTTCATTTAATAAATCGTCCGTTGACTGATGGGGTACAAATGAACCAAAGAAGAGAAAAAATGCATATTCCTCGACACGGCCAAGTTCCCCTTTTCTGTTACTTCCAGCAGCTTGAATAACAATTGTTACCATCTGCCGTTTCGCATCCGGGAAAATCTGCTCCAACAACAGACCAAGACGCAGGTATTCCTTCTCGTCAATGGTAACGATTAGCACCGAGTCCGCCGGGTTTAACAATTCCTTCGCTACTAGCAAGCGACGTTCCATCATTGCCAGCCATTTGCTGTGTCGATAGATGTCGTCACCTTCGACGTAGTCGTTGTTGTACTTCCAGTCCTTTGCCCCTGTGTTATACGGCGGGTCAATATAGATGGCGTCCACCTTTCCTCTATGTGTATAGGTCAACGCTTTCAGGACATGATAGTTCTCGCCATTGATGACTGAATGGAAAGGCTTGTCTCCACCTCGTTGCACTTTTCCCGTGCTAACCAGACCCGGCCAGATCGTGTCACGAAATTCAGCTATAACGACAAGGTCGCTCAGCGCTACAGTCTGAGTTTCGACATCAGCCGCGCCCAGCAACTCGAGATCAGCGACCTTCTTCACTTTGTGGATGGCTTTGACCTGCCACAACCGTTGATCATCTTTCTTAGTGGTCCCACGCTCTGGCAGAACGCGAACCTTGTCTCCCTTGCGAATAGGCCGCAATGGCAACTCAACAACTTCAGGGCTATGTCGTTCGAAATTAAGACCAAAGGGAAGTCGTGATGATAGGATCTTGATTTCCCGATCTAGGTCAGCGCCCAATTGCGGGTCTTTGGCCTTCGCTTTGGCAATTAAATCAGTCAGCCTGGACATATTTTCCTTTCTTCTTATCAATTCTGAGCATTGTAGGTTCTGGACGTTCGGCTCTCAGGAAAGCCCAATATATTGATTCACAAAAGGAATCAGAACGCTAAAAAATTGGTGGTAATATTAACACTATGCGATGAATTGGGCGATCCTAAAACTGAGAGCTTCAGGTTTCCTTCGGCTCTGGATACATATACATACTGGCAACAGGAGGGCTACGCATTCAGCCACGCGGAATGCAGCGCTATCATGCACATTATCGACTGAGGATCCCGCTATGGAAACACAGTTATCGCTGTTTGCCGCCGAATTACCGGCATCAGCACAGCACATCATCAGAAAGGCAATAACCCTGCTGGAGCGACAGTCGCGCGAACCCGGCGTACCATTTACCTCCCGCCACGACGTCAGAGACTGGTTACGCCTGCAGGCAACGAGCTGATCATTTTTCCATCCAGAGCCTCGCAGGACTGCCCTCTCTGGACTTTTCTATTGTTATCAGCTTGCGAATTATTTACTCTGAGTGGGATTAAATAGTGGAGGTTGGTTTAATGTCTTTTGGTGAGATTGTTTCCCCGCTCAGTTCACTTTTACGGCTTATCCTAACACTGGGGAAGAAAAAAATACGCCCGGAGCGTCAGTTGGAAGCCCGGCTCATTGGTCGAGCAATTGTTGCGGAGTTGCCCGAAGATATTCCCTTCCATATCGCCACAGAGGATGGCTCTCGGGAAAAAGGCATTTATGTCATTGGATTATTAATCTGGAACCGGGGAACGCTTCCTGTAGTGGAAAATGATTTTCTTCCAACCTCTCCTCTTATCGTTAAGGTTAGTAATAAGGCAAAAATTGTTGGTAGTCGTATTATGGCGATTGAAGACGAGGTGCACTGTTCCTGTCAGCAGCTTAACGATCAGCAACTGCAAATACACTTTGATTGCCTCAATTCCGAGGAGTATTTGGTAATCCCGCTATTTGTTACAGGCGACCCCTACGTCAATGTTGAGCTAAGTGGACGCATTATCGGGCAGAGCCATCCGATCGATCACACTGCAGCTGAGGTAAAAGCCAGTGTTCCTGAGCGTCTGGCTTCATTGATGGCCCTTATCTTTGTACTAAATATGTTACCGGGATTTTTTATCGGCGGTGCGCTGATCATAAAAGAGTATGGCTTACGTGCTTTCATGAACGATTTCGATACTGTTTCCCGTTGGTATTCGACTCCATTTGCTTTGGGTGCCGCTGCGATTTTTATGTTTCTGTTATCCCGCATTGCTAACTGGTTCGAACGCCGAGCTTACCCTGAAGGCTACCCACTTAATGCGGACCTTGAGCCTCCGTTACATAAGTCGATAATTGGCTTGTATAAATGTATTTTTCATGGGGAAAAGATACGTTTGTCCGCATCGATATTTAGTTGGGGGCAACCCATCATCATGCCGAAAAAAAACGTACGACGTCGTAGTATTAACGATTGGATAAATTAACCTTCTCGCTTTGACACCTCTAATTATTCGTGAACAAAAAATTATTGAGTATACAAGTGAGTATATAAAGTCGTTATTGATATTTTTATTTTCATAAAATTCAGATTGTTAAGTTGATTTGGCGAGTCTGGCCTTCGCACTCATCCTCTAAACACCTCCCTACGATGCCACTCTACATATCCCTCCTTTGGATAGTTCCCTTTCACCATCGGCAACGCAATCTGCTTCCCGGCAAAATCCCAGAACAGCCGCCCAACAATCCCGCCCCCATTCACCGCCTCGGAAACCAGCACCCGCATACTCTCATCCAGCCCAATCGATCCCTTATCAAACGCCTTATGATGAATCGCACACAGTGCCAGTCCGTTCTGGATCTCACACGGTCCGCCAAACTGCTTCCACTTGATATGCGCGGCTTCAAGTCCAACAGTGGCATTATCATGCCGCATGTTGAATCCGCAGATTGCACATTCATAGTTATAAGCACGCAGTACCTGCTGGCGGAATAGCGGATCGCGAACCTTACGAATCTGCTGGATATCAAAACCCATCTCATCCGCAATATCTTCCTGTATGCTTTCTGGAAAATGCGCTTCAAGGATTTGCTGCGCCAGCGAGCCGATCAGGTTTTTATTCTTACTCAGCAGCGCAAAGTGTTCTTCATCAAATCCGCCTGCGACGTTATGTTCTACAAGTTCTTTAACAGGCGGTTGTTTACTGCCAGTGGTCGAACAAAACTCAGTATTCTTCAGATCCCAAAAACCGTCTCCTTTGAGCCGCCAGAAGGGCATATTTGGATAATGTGCCTTCCTCTGCGGGCCAAAGCGTTCTAACAGGTTAAGCAGCTGCTCGTGGACCTCAGTTCCGTAATCAAACAGTCGCGCATGCCCCTGCTGATAGTGCGCCAGTACGTACAGAAGCAATAAAGGCTTATGCGGCGCACGCTGTTCGCCTTTGCGCCAGATGGTGATGTCGGCAATTGCCTGTTCGAGAGTTTTGCTGGAAGCCATCGCGTTACGGAAGAAGGTAAATAATTGCGATGATGCTCGCAAAACTCAGGACAGGCAACCTACAATCAACTAAGACATGACCTTACCGCACACTACGCTATTTCCTGAATCCTCCTCGCAAATTCCAAATTTACCCCACACCAAACCGCTGTATTTATATTCAGCCCTGTATAATGAGCACCAGAAATTACGCCGAACGGCAAAGGAAGTATCAAGGAATATTTAAAGAGAGAATTCGCGATATGAAGGTGCTGCAACACCCCCATACCGCTAACCACAAACAACTTACAAGGAGTTGAAAATGGCTGCGACGAATTTTAAGCCAGAGTTTACCGTTTGCAAAACAGAATCAGACGCTTTCACCGGCATGATTGAAAACCACGAGCTGGTACGCAAAAACAGCACCCGCCGACTTCACGGCAACCCGCCCAAAGCGGCGCCCGTCCATCCCCGCGCGGAAACACCGCAGGACAGTGCAGCCTGCTGCGAACTGTATGCCCGCATAGACATGAAATATCTTCTGCTGGGCGGCGAGTGGTTAACCCGAGCGGGCTTTATCGACGGCATGCCCGTAAAAATCCGCGCCATGAAAGACTGCATTGTGATTACGCCTCAGCATACAAGAGAATTATGGGGATGCCTGGAAGGGATGAGCGTGGTGAATATTAATAAGCAGAAAGTCGCACAGTGGTTAAAAACATTTCCGGGAGCATTAAATGACACCGGCGATATTCCGGTGATTAAGCGTAACGCCTGATAAATATCCCGGCCCTGCGCCGGGATTATTATTTAAGCTGCGATTTAAAACACCGGCACCCCCAGCCCCACCTTCACATCCCTCAACGTCCCTTGCGTCACCCCCTGCGCCCGCTCCGTCCCGCGCTTCAGCATCGCCATCAACTCTCCCCTGTCACGCATATACATCGCCCTCCGCTCCCGCATCGGCGCAATCAGCTCCTGCAAACACCCCTCGAGCTCGTTCTTACAAACCCGGTCGCCCAGCCCGCCCGCCTGATAGTGTGCCTTCATCGCCGCCACTTTCTCCTTGTCCGGGTGAAACGCGTCGAGGTACGTAAACACCACGTTCCCCTCAATCTGCCCCGGGTCGCTTACCTTCAGGTGGTTCGGATCGGTGTACATCGCGCTGACCGCACGGTGAATGGTCTCTTCGCTGGCCGAAAGTTGCAGCGTGTTGCCCAGCGATTTCGACATCTTGGCACTGCCGTCGATGCCGGGCAGGCGGCTGGTGTCGCTCAGCATCGCCATGCAGTGGCGCAGCACCGGGGCGGGCAGCAGGCTGTTCATCTTGTGCACAATCTCGTTGGTCTGCTCAATCATCGGCAGCTGGTCGTCGCCGACGGGCACGCACTCGGCCTTAAACGCGGTGATGTCCGCCGCCTGGCTGATGGGGTAGGCCATAAACCCGACCGGCAGCGAGCGGGCAAAGCCCTTCTGCGCAATCTCGTTTTTCACCGTCGGGTTACGCTCCACGCGGGCGACGGTGACGATGTTCATATACAGCATCGTCAGCTCGGCGAGGGCGGGCAGGGCGGACTGCAGGCAGATGGTGGTCAGGTTCGGGTCGATACCGGCGGCGAGGTAGTCGGCCAGCACTTCGGGGATGTTGTCGCGGATCTTCTGCGGGTTGCTGCCGTTGTCGGTCAGCCCCTGCAGGTCGGCAATCAGCACAAACTGGTTGTGCGTCTGCTGGAGCGCCACGCGCTGGCGCAGCGATCCGACGAAGTGGCCAAGGTGCAGCGGGCCGGTTGGGCGGTCGCCGGTGAGGATAGTTTGCGTGTTCATAAAGACTCCTTAATGGGCAGTTGCCGAAAGGGGTCTTAGATGTGTGAAAGCCGCCTTTCGGCGGCTATCTGAAAATGGGGAAAACTACTCCGTGCCGCCTTTAAGAAGGCAGCCACCAGCGGTTTACGGTGAGCACGGCGTGGTTTATGTTCATCTCTTTACCGTACCACGTCCGGCGCGAAAAACAAAAGGGCACGTCATGCTGCAATCACTCAACCACCTGACCCTCGCGGTCAGCGACCTGCAAAAAAGCGTCACCTTCTGGCACGAGCTGCTGGGGCTAGCGCTCCACGCCCGCTGGAATACCGGGGCCTATCTCACCTGCGGCGATCTGTGGGTCTGCCTGTCGTACGACGAGGCGCGCCAGTACGTGCCGCCGCAGGAGAGCGACTACACCCACTACGCGTTTACCGTGGCGGAAGCGGATTTTGAACCGTTCTCGCAAAGGCTTGAGCAGGCGGGCGTCACCGTCTGGAAGCAGAACAAAAGCGAGGGGGCGTCGTTCTATTTTCTCGACCCAGACGGGCACAAGCTGGAGCTGCACGTGGGCAGCCTCGCCGCGCGGCTGGCGGCGTGTCGCGAGAAGCCCTATGCGGGGATGGTGTTTAGCTCAGACGAGGCTTGAGGCGCGCACCTTTAGCCTACCCGCCAGCGTCACGTGCGTGGCGGCATCTTCCTGATTGCACAGGTACTCCACCGCCAGCCGTCCCAGCTCGCTGTAGGGCAGCTGGATACTGGTCAGCGGCGGGGTGAGCTGCTCGGAGATCTTCTGGTCGTCGTAGCCCGCCAGCAGCATGTCCTGCGGGATGCGCACGCCGTTCACCGCCAGCGCCTGATAGCAGCCAATCGCCAGCCAGTCGCTGGCGCAGAAGATGGCGTCCGGGCGCTCGGCCAGTTCCAGCAGGGAAGCCGTCGCGGTAAAGGACTCGCTGAACTGCCAGTTGGTCTGGCGCACCAGGCTGTCGTCGCACGCGAGTCCGGCCTGCTGCAGCGCGGCCTGGTAGCCCGCCAGACGCTGGCGGGAGGCCTCCATCCAGCTCTCTCCGGTGATGTGGGCGATGCGCGTGGCCCCGCAGGCGATGAGGTGTTTCGTCACCTGGAAGGCATTGGCGTAGTCGTCCGGGATAAACGACGGCAGCAGCGGCGAGCCGGGGTCGCGCTGGTTAAGCAGCACCAGTGGGATGCGGGTGCAGTCCTGGAACGCCGTCATGTCCACCAGCGTGGTGACCGGGGAGGCGAGGATAATACCGATGCAGTTGCGCTTCTCCAGCTGGCGGATGATGTTCAGCGCCAGCTCGATGTCGTCGCCGTAGTCGTAGACGGTGAGCAACGTTTCATTGCGCCACGCGGCTTCCCGCGCCTGGCTGATGGCGTCGATAAACGGGTCAAAGCTCTGCATGGAGCTGACCAGCAGGGCGATCTCTTCCTGGTTGCGCGGGGCGTGAACGGCGGGGAGGCGGTCGTAGCCGAGCTCGGTGGCGACGCCAATGACCCGCTGGCGGGTGTCGTCGCTGAGCTTGATGTTGCGGGACTGGTTAAGCACCAGCGATACCGTCGCCTGCGACACGCCTGCCGCCCGCGCAATATCGTTCATCGTCACTTTTGTTTTTCGCTTCATCCGTCCTCTCCCTTTCGCGAATTCGCATCATACCCTAACCGCACGCTTACGCGCCGTCGATCACGTTTCTCATTCATCGAAGCGTGAACTTTGTGAGGGGCATCGCTTTTCTTCGTGCGGGAAATTGCGCATTTATCCCGCAGCTAATATTTATTAGCTAAATATTATCAGTAAGAGGACGCGTAATGAAAGAGCAGTGGAGCAGGGAGCAGGCACAGGCGTGGTATCAGCAAAAGGGCTGGCTGTGCGGGTTTAACTATCTGCCGTCGACGGCGGTGAACTGGACCGATATCTGGCAGGCAAAGACCTTCGACGCCGGGACGATTGACCGCGAGCTGGGCTGGGCGGCGGAGGCAGGCTACAACACCCTGCGCATCAACCTGCCGTTTATCGTCTGGGAGCACGATCGCGACGGGCTGATGGCGCGCATCGACCGCTTTTTGACGATTGCCGACGGCCACGGGTTCAGCACCATGCTGACCCTGATGGACGACTGCGGCTTCTCCGGCGACGAGCCGTACCTCGGCCCGCAAAAGCCGCCGGTGCCGGGCAAGCACAACAGCCAGGCGGCGGCGAGCCCGGGGCGCGACAAGGTGTGCGATCCCGACTGCTGGGCAGACATTGAGCGCTATATCCGCGACGTTGTCCGCCAGTTCCGCGAGGATAAGCGCGTGCTGTTGTGGGATCTCTACAACGAGCCGGGCAACCGCGGCATTTTCGCGACGGGCACGCAGGAGGTGCAGTACGACGCGAAGCTGGAGACCTGCGCTCACGAGTTGATGAAGCTGGCGTTCCAGTGGGTGCGTGAAGAAGATCCAACCCAGCCGCTTACCGTCTGCGCGTGGCGCCTGCCGCCGGAAGAGGAGGGTGAGACGTTCTTCCAGCATCCGCTTGACCAGACCGCGCTGGCGCTCTCGGACGTGGTGAGCTTCCACGCCTACACCCACACCGGGCGCATGACGGCGATTATTCAGCAACTGCAACAGCTCGGTCGACCGCTGTTCTGCACCGAATGGCTGGCGCGCCACGTGGGCAGCACCATCGAAGAGCAGCTCCCGCTGATGTACGCGGCGAAGGTCGCGCCGTACCAGTGGGGGCTGGTGCGCGGCAAAACCCAGACGTGGCTGCCGTGGCCGGTGGTGATGAAAGAGTCCACGGACTACTGCCGTCTCTGGTTCCACGACGTGTTTGAGGAGAACGGCATTCCGTTCTCACGCCGTGAAATCGCCCTGATGCAGCAGTTGCGCAAGATCGCCCCTCAGGCGCAGGACTAATAATATCGACCCGGCGGTCCACCGCCGGGTAACCAGGCAGGCATATAACAATGGCAACGACAATGAAAATCCCGTCTCGCGAGCTGTGGTCTTATTTTGGTTATGGTTTAGGTCAGTGTTTTAGCTTTGGTTTAGTGGGTTCGTTTATTAACTATTTTTACACCGACGTGCTGGGGATCTCGGCACTGGCGGCGAGCACCATCTTCCTGATTGCCCGCGCGTGGGACGCGGTTCACGATCCGCTGTTTGCCAGCATTATGGATACCATTAACAGCCGGTTCGGCAAGTTTCGCCACTTTTTGCTGATCGCCCCGCTGCTGATCACCGGCGTCACGCTACTGTCGTTCTATAAAATCGAAGCGGACATGACCACCAAAATCCTCTACGCCGGGGTGACGTATATCCTGTGGGGGACGCTGTACGCCATCTCCGATATCCCGTTCTGGTCGATGTCGTCGGTGATGACCAACGACTCCGGGCAGCGCACCCGCGCGGTGACGGCGGCGATGCTCGGGGTGAACGCCGGGATTGCCTGCGCCAACATCTTCTTCCCGAAGCTGGCGGCCTATTTCGCCCAGTACAGCAATGACAAAGGCTACTTTATGGCGGCGCTGGTGATGATGCTGGTGGGCCTGCCGCTGATGCTCAACGGCTTCATACAGATCAAAGAGCGCGTGCCGCCCAGCCCGGAAAAGGTGACCATCCGCGATACCTTCCACAACCTGCGCCAGAACAAGCCGCTGTTTATCGTCCTGCTGTCGTTCTTTTTCTGTGTGTTCCACAACGTGGCGGGCGGGCTCTATATCTACTTCTTTATCAACAACCTGGGCGACGGCAGCCTGCAGATGGCGATTGGCGTGATGGGGATAGTCGCGGCGGTGCTGTGCCTGGTCGCCCCAATGCTGACGCGCCGGATGCAGAAGCGGAAGCTGTTTATGATCCTCTGCGGTCTGGACGTGGCGGTGCGCGTGGTGATGTGGTTTGTCGGGTATCAGCAGGTGACGATGCTGTTTATTCTCCTCGGCCTGAGCACGCTGTTCGTGATGATGACCAACATCCTCACCTCGTCGATGATTGCCGACACTATCGAGTACGCGGAGTACCACACTCACAAGCGCTGCGCGGCGATCACCTTCTCCGGGCAGACCTTCACCGGCAAGATGTCGGTAGCGGTGGGCGGCGGGCTTATCGGCGTGTTTCTTACGATGATCGGCTACGTGCCGCAGGCGCAAATTCAGAGTGAGAGCGTGCTGTCGGGGCTGTTCTTCGGGATTTGCCTGCTGCCGGCAATAGGGTCGCTGATTCGAATGGGCTTCATGTCGCGCTTTACCTTTACCGAGGAGAAGCACGCGGAGATTTGTCGGCTGCTGGCGGAGCGGAACGCGTCTGCGAAAGCGCCGGGTGGCGGCTGCGCCTTACCCGGCCTACAGGACCAGCCCTTGTAGGCCTGATAAGCGAAGCGCCATCAGGCTTCGCTTTTTAAGATTTACAGCGACTTCACAAACGCCAGCAGATCTTCGTTAAGCTGGTCCTGGTGGGTCAGCGCGAAGCCGTGCGGCGCGTTGTCGTACACCTTCAGCGTGGCGTTTTTGATCATCTCTGCCGCCAGCTTGCCGGTGCTTTCAAACGGCACGATCTGGTCGTTGCTGCCGTGGATCACCAGCGTCGGCACATCGATTTTCGCCATATCCGGGCGGAAGTCGGTTTCGCCGAAGGCGGTCACGCAGTCGATGGTACCCTTCAGGGAGGCCAGCAGGGCGATGTTCAGCGTCTGCGTAAGGGCACCGGCAGAAACGGTCTGTCCGGCGTTGGTGCCGTAGAACGGGGTGGCGAAGTCGCTGATGAACTGGGCGCGATCTTTACGCAGTCCGTCGCGAATGCCGTCGAACACGCTTTGATCCACACCCTGCGGGAAGGAGTCGGATTTGCCGAAGATTGGCGTCACCGCGCCCAGCAGCGCCAGACCGGCCACGCGCGCGCTGCCGTAGTTGTTGATGTAGCGGGTCACGTCGCCGCCGCCCATGGAGAAGCCCACCAGCGTCACGTCCTGCAGGTCCAGGGTGGTGATCAGGTCGTTAATGTCGGACGCAAAGGTGTCGTAGTCGTAACCGTTCCACGGCTGATCCGAGCGGCCAAAGCCGCGACGGTCAAAGGCGATGGCGCGGAAGCCGCGCTCGGCCAGGTAGTTCAGCTGGCTGTCCCACATGTCGCCGTCCAGCGGCCAGCCGTGGCTGAAGAGAACCGGTTTGCCCGCGCCGCCTTCTTTGTAGTAAATCTGCGTGCCGTCTTTTGCCTTAAACGTTGCCATAGTGTGTTCCTGTGCAGGTGATGGTTATGGTTATACCGGCGCGACCAGATAACGAATTGCCGGTGATGTTGTGCCCTGATGAAAAGCCAGAACGCGGCTCTGCAGCAGGAGGTCATTCATGGTGTGGCGCTCCTGCTGGCGCAGATGCTCAATCCAGGAGCCCATCAGGAAGGTCTCGATAAACAGGCCGGGGCGCTCAATATCTTCGTATACCGCCCAGCTCATCGCCCCGGCGCGGCGTCGCACCCGGCGCAGCTCGTGGACCGCCTCCAGGAAGGCTTTTGCGTTGTGCGGGTCGATAATGTACTCGTGCGAGACCAGCACCGGGCCACGCTCGTTCGGCAGGTCGATCTCCACGCCGTCCAGCGGCTGGCCGCTCAGGTCGAGGTTTAATTCCGGGTCTTTCTCCAGCTTCCAGCGGAACACGGTGGCGCTTGCCAGCACCATCCCCAGCGTCGCGACAACCAGCGCGGTCGGGGTGCCGAACCGGGAGGCAATCTGCCCCCAGATGGCGCTGCCCGTGGTCATCGAGCCGAAGAATACCGTCAGGTAGACCGCCAGCGCGCGGGCCTTCACCCAGCGGGCGGCGCTGCGCTGGGCGCCGAGGTTCAGCGTTGAAAGCACCGCAATCCACGCGAAGCCGGTGAAGAACTCAAACAGGTTGAGCAGCCAGACGTGGCGCACAAACGCCAGCGCCAGCATGGTGAGGGCAAAGACCAGGCTCGCGGCCACCATCAGGCGGTCAGCGTTCAGCCGCTGGCGCAGGCGCGGCAGCAGGATGGCCCCGGCAATGGCGCCCAGTCCAATGCACGCCAGCATCACGCCGTAGCCCGCCGGGCCCAGGCCCAGCTCGCGGCGCGCCACCAGCGGCAGCAGTGCCCAGCCCGCGCTGCCAAAGACAAAGAACGCCACGGTACGCACCAGCACGTTGCGCAGCACCGGGGCGGCGTGCACGTAGCGGATGCCGGTGCGCACCGCAGAGAAGAAGTGCTCCGGCGGCAGACGCTGAATGGACGGGGCCGGACGCCAGCGCCACAGCACCCACGCCACGCCTACCACGGACAGCGCGTTCAGGGCAAACACCATCCACGGCCCGGCGAGCGACAGCAGGAAACCGCCCAGCGCGGGGCCAATCGCCCGGCTGATATTCACCCCGAGCGAGTTCAGCGCCACGGCGGCGCCCAGCTCCGGCTTGCTCACCAGATCGGGCACCACGGCCTGGAACGGCGGTGAGCTCATCGCCGCCCCCACGCTCAGCAGAAACGTCGCCACCAGCAGCACGGTGGGGGTGACGTGTCCGGTGAAGGAGAGCACCGTCAGTCCGGCGGCGGCGATGAACACCCACAGCTGGGAGAAAAGCAGGTATTTACGCCGGTCAACGATGTCCGCCATCACCCCGGACGGCAGGGCGAAGAGGAACATTGGCAGGCTGCTGGCCGCCTGCACCAGCGCGATATCCAGCGGGTCGGCGCTCAGGGTCAGCATGCTCCAGTTGATGCCGACGTCGCTCATCCATGAGCCGACGTTAGAGACCACCGTGGCGATCCACAGCATGCGGAACACCGGCTGGCTCAGCGGCTGCCAGGGTGAAACCGTCGGTGCGGGCGTCGTCTCGACGTGTGCGTCGCGAACGTCGTTAACCTGGGTCATGCGAACCTCTCCGTTGCCTTACGCTGCAGCCGCCACTGGCCCGGCCCGGTGAGGGCGAGAGTGGTGAAGATAATCAGCAGCAGCCAGCCAAACTGCCCTTCGGCAATCGACCAGTTCGGGTGGACCGCCAGCATCGCCACCAGCAGCACGGCGATAATCGGCAGGCACGCCAGGCGGGTGTAGACGCCCGCAATGATCAACAGCGGGCAGATCACCTCGGCGACAATCGCCGGGATCAGGCTCGCGTAAGGCCCGAAGCCGAACGGATCTTCAATGCGCGTCAGCTCTTCGCTGAAGTGCAGCACCTTCGGCAGGCCGTGCACGTAGAGCAGCAGCAGGCTGCCGGTCAGGCGCAGGAAGAACAGCCCCAGGTCGATCCGGGGCGGCATAGTGGTGTTTTTCATCAGAATGCAAAGCAGCTGCAGCCCAGCGCCCCCCAGAAAGCGTTATCGTCGGACACCGGCATCGCTGACGTGCGGGCGAAATCGTGCTGGTGGCTGTGAACCCCGCACGGGCCGCTGCAGTGGTGGACGGCGCTCATACCCACGCGTGCGGCCTGCGGCGGCGCGCTGCGGTAGTGGCCAGGCACCTTGACCACCGGGGACCACTCGGGCAGGACCGGGATGGCCGGCGGCGCGAGCGGGCCAAAGCTGCCCGCGGCGTAGACGATGTCGCCGTTGACCACCGTGAGAACGGACTCGATGCCCTTGATCTCCTCTTCCGGCACGCGGAAGTAGTCTTTGCTCAGCACCGCCAGGTCGGCGAGCTGGCCGACCTTGATCTGCCCCTTCTGATTCTGCTCGCTGGAGAACCACGCGCTGCCCTGGGTCCAGAGCATCAGGGCGGTATCGCGGTCCAGACGGGCGCTGTGATCGTACATCTGCATCCCGCCGACGGTACGGCCGGAGACCAGCCAGTAGAGCGCGGTCCACGGGTTGTAGCTCGCCACGCGGGTGGCGTCCGTTCCCAGGCCCACCGGTACGCCGGTCTCGAGCATTTTCGCCACCGGCGGCGTGTGGCGAGTGGCTTCGATGCCGTAACGCTCGGCAAAGTACTCGCCCTGGAAGGCCATGCGGTGCTGGACGGCAATGCCGCCGCCGAGCGCTTTGATGCGGTCGATGTTGGCCTGTGACACGGTTTCCGCATGGTCGAAGAACCAGTGCAGGCCGTTGAACGGAATGTCGCGGTTTACCTTCTCGAAGACGTCCAGCATGCGGCTGATGGATTCGTTATAGGTGGCGTGCAGGCGGAACGGCCAGCGGTGCTCCACCAGATGGCGTACCACGCGCTCCAGCTCGTCCTCCATGCCCGGCGCGAGATCCGGGCGCGGTTCGAGGAAATCTTCAAAATCGGCGGCGGAGAAGACCAGCATCTCGCCCGCGCCGTTGTGGCGGAAAAAGTCGCTGCCCTGGCCCGGCGTGAGCATGTCGGTCCATTTTTCAAAGTCTTCCAGCTCGTGGCCCGGGCGCTGGGTAAAGAGGTTGTAGGCGATGCGGATGGTCATCTGCTTTTTCTCGTGCAGCTCGGCGATCACCTCGTAATCTTCCGGGTAGTTCTGGAAGCCGCCGCCCGCGTCGATGGCGCTGGTCAGCCCCAGACGGTTCAGCTCGCGCATAAACTGGCGGGTGGAGTTGACCTGCTGCTCCAGCGGCAGCTTCGGCCCTTTGGCCAGCGTGGCGTAGAGGATCATGGCGTTCGGACGGGCGATCAGCATCCCGGTCGGGTTGCCGTTGGCGTCGCGCTGGATCTCCCCGCCCGGCGGGTTTGGCGTGTCTTTGGTGTAGCCGACCACCTTCAGCGCGGCGCGATTGAGCAGGGCGCGGTCGTACAGGTGCAGGATGAAGACCGGGGTATCCGGCGCGGCGTCGTTAATTTCGTCGAGGGTTGGCATGCGACGCTCGGCAAACTGGAACTCGGTCCAGCCGCCCACCACGCGCACCCACTGCGGCGACGGGGTGCGCAGCGCCTGCTCTTTCAGCATCCGCAGGGCGTCGGCCAGGGAGGGCACGCCTTCCCAGCGCAGCTCGAGGTTGTAGTTCAGCCCGCCGCGGATCAGGTGCAGGTGCGAGTCGTTGAGGCCGGGGATGGCGGTGTGGCCTTTTAAGTCGACCACTTTGGTGCCGTCGCCGTGGTGCTGCATCACCTCGGCGACGGTACCCACTTCCAGAAATTTTCCGTCGCGCACGGCAACGGCTTCCGCGACAGGATTCTCGCGATCGACGGTGTGAAACTGGCCGTTAACCAGAATGAGATCGGCTTTACCTGGGGTATCCATAACTGCTCCTGACTGAGAGGGGAATGGTCAGGATTATGGGAACCGGTTTCGGCAAAGATCCAGTTATACAATAGGATAGGTATACCAAAGTATAACTATACCTAAGGTTAACTATACGAAGAGATAATTACGCGCGGAGAGGGAAAACCGCAGGATGAGGGTGACTTTATCGCCGTGGCACTCGCGGCGATTTCTACCCTTAACCACTGGAAAATGCTATGACCTCTTCAAAGCTCGAAGTGTTAACCCCTGCGAACTGTCAGATCATCTTTATCGATCACCAGCCTCAGATGGCGTTTGGCGTGCAGTCGATTGACCGCCAGGTGCTGAAAAACAACACCGTGGCGCTGGCGAAAGCGGCTAAGGTGTTCAACATCCCGACCATCATCACCACCGTAGAGACCGAAAGCTTCTCCGGCAATACCTATCCTGAGCTGCTGGACGTGTTCCCGGGTCAGGACATTCTGGAGCGTACCTCCATGAACTCCTGGGACGACCAGAAGGTGCGCGACGCGCTGAAGGCCAACGGCAAGAAGAAGGTCGTGGTTGCCGGTCTGTGGACCGAAGTGTGCAACAACAGCTTTGCCCTGTGCGCGATGCTGGAAGGCGACTACGAAATTTATATGGTGGCAGACGCATCCGGCGGTACCTCCAAAGAAGCCCACGACTACGCGATGCAGCGCATGATCCAGGCGGGCGTGATCCCGGTGACCTGGCAGCAGGTAATGCTGGAGTGGCAGCGCGACTGGGCGCGTAAAGAGACCTACACCGCGGTGATGGACATCGTGCGCGAGCACTCCGGCGCGTACGGCATGGGCGTGGATTACGCCTACACCATGGTGCATAAAGCGCCGTCTCGCCAGAAGAGCGAGCACCGCACCTTAGCGCCGGTCCCGGCTCGCTAAGTCCCGTCGGCGGGCTGGTCCCTCATCCGGCTCGCCGCTGCCTCTTTCTCTGGAGTTCACGATGAGTACTGGGCTGATATCCCTTGCGGCAGGCGTGTTGATTGGCCTGATGTATGCCGTGCTGAAGGTGCGCTCCCCCGCGCCGCCCGCGCTGGCGCTGATTGGCCTGCTGGGGATGCTGGCGGGTGAACAGGCGACGCGCCATCTCTTATCCCGCGACGGCGTCCCACCTCCTCAGGTGACCGTTCCGCAGGCGGCATCGCAGACGGGAGCGTCATCATGAAAGCATGGATAATTTCGCTGGTGTGCGGCGTGGTTGCTGGGGTAATTTACGCTCTGCTCGACGTCCATTCCCCGGCACCGCCGGTTGTCGCCCTGCTTGGCCTGTTCGGCATGCTGGTGGGCGAACAGCTTATCCCGGTGGGACGACGTTTACTGAGTCGCGAACCGCTCACCCTCGCCTGGTTTCGTCACGAATGCGTACCGAAAATCAGCGGCACGGCGCCCCCTGCGCCCGCGAAGGACCCTCGCGACGTTAAATGACTGGTTAGAGGAATAACAGCATGACGCTGCCGTGGCGCATTGCCATCATTGATGACGAACGTTCCGTCCGCAGCGGGTTGAGTAATCTCCTGGAGTCGGAAGGCTATTCAACCGACACGTTTGATTCGGCAGAGGTATTTCTGAGCCATCCGCTTGCCCTGTCCGGCGCGGCGCTGGTGATCACCGATATCAAGCTCCGGGGCATGAGCGGCCTTGAGCTGTTTGACAAGCTGCGGCTGCTGGCCGTACCGCCTCCGCCCGTGCTTTTTATCTCCGGCCATGCTGATGAAAATATGCAGCGGTACGCTCTCGGTCTGGGCGCCGCTGCTTTTTTGCGTAAGCCGATTAACATCGATATTCTGCTGGATCATATTCAGCGGGAGCTGGCCCGCCGACAATAAGGATCGCGGATGAACGAACACGAGCAGCCTGCATTCTGGCCCGCCCAGGGAAATCTTCACCAGGGGCGGGTTTTTGTCCTTAAAGAGGATGTGATTTTTACCGTGCTGGCGCAGGAGGGCGGAATCGCCTGGATGCATGCGCGACATCCTCATTCCGGCGGCTCGTTCATTATCGCCACCGCGGTCAGCGACGAAGAGGAAGAGCGGGCCACCCGGCTGCTGAAAAACGAGTTTGCGCTGCGTGACGCGCTGCAGGATAGCTGGGCCATTCGCGCCGTCGCGTCCACCCAGTACCGGGGACGCTTCGCGCTGGTGTACGCCCCGTTTTCGTTTGAGCTGCTGGCGCGGCGCGCGGGCAAGGCGATCTCGGGGATCGCGCGCTTTATCGAGCTGGCGATCCAGATCTGCGTTCCTCTGCGCCAGATGCATCTGCAAAACCTGATCCACGGCGATATCAAGCCCGGCAATATTTTTGTTCATCACGATGCCACCTGCCGTCTGGGCAGCTTTGGCCTTTCATGCAGCCTCTCCGGCGCCTTCGCGCAGACCCGGCTTGCCATTTCAGGCGGCACGCCGGCGTATATGTCCCCGGAGCACACCTCCCGCACCCAGCGCCCCGTCGATGGCCGCAGCGATCTCTACAGCCTCGGCGTGGTGCTGTATGAACTCCTGACCGGACGCCTGCCGTTTGAACTGGGGGAGGACGATCGGACCAACTGGGCGCACTACCATATTGCCTCGGCGCCGCTGGCCCCGCACGCGATACGCCCGGACGTGCCGGGAATGCTGTCGACCATCATCCTGAAGCTGCTGGAGAAGCACCCGGATAACCGCTACCAGACGGTTGACGGGCTGATTGCCGACCTCCGCCGCTGCCAGGCGACGTTGACCGGTGAGGGCGAGATCGTTGCCTTTACCCCCGGCCAGCAGGACCGCACCCCGGCTATTCTTCTGGCGGACTCGCTGTTCGCGACGCATCCGCAGGCGAATGACGTCATTGCCGCGTTTGAGCGGGTGGGGGAGAACCGCGTGCCGGAGCTGGTGACCATCGGCGGGCCGTCGGGGATCGGCAAATCCTCCATCATTGCGACGGCGTTAAAAACGCTCCAGCAGCGTACGGTGCTGCTGGCGGTGGGCAAAGTGGATCAGTTTTCACCGTCATTGCCCTACGGCGTATTAAGCTCCGCATTCCGCCCCCTGACCCTGCACCTGCTGGGCCTGCCGGCAGACGAGGTGGCGAAGTGGAAAATCCGTCTTTCTCGCGCCCTGGAAGGACACGAGGCGCTGGCCGTGAGCCTCGTGCCCGAGCTGGGCCTGCTGCTTGAGCGCAAACCGCGCTTCCCGGCGGATACGTTTTCCATTGATGCCCGGGCGCGCTTCAGCCATATGGTGCTGGCGCTGGTGAAAACCTTTGCCTCGCAGGGCTGCCCGCTGGTGCTGGTACTCGACGATCTCCAGTGGAGCGACGCCGCCAGCCTGCATACGCTCAACTATCTGCTGGTGAACTGCGGCGCGATCCCGCTGCTGGTGGTTGTGGCGCACCGCGACATCGGTTCGTTGTCCGAACCCACACTGCAACAGCAGCTGGCGAGCCTGCCGGAGGCGGCACAGCACGCGAGCGAAATTGTCCCGCAGGCGCTCTCTGTCAAAGCCGTGTCCCGCTGGCTGGGGACGGTATTTCGCACCCGCAGCACGGCGACGACCGACCTCGCCACGCTGATCCATGAAAAGACCGGTGGCAACCCGCTCTTTGTACACGAATTTTTCCGCCGCATCGTCGATGACGGGCTGGTGGTGCACAACAAATATCAGGACAAGTGGCACTACGATCTGCAGGCGATCCGCGCCCGGCATTACACCGAAAACGTCGTCACCCTGGTGCTGGAGAAGCTGGAAGAGTTGCCCGACGAGACGCGTCGCCTGCTGGGCAGCCTTGCCTGCCTCGGCGGCACGGGCGAAATGGAGATGATCTGCCGCGTGGTTGGTATATCGATGGCGGAAATGCGCTACGCGCTGCATCCGGCGGTCATGGCGCAGCTGATCGTGCTGACGGAGAAAGCGTACTCCTTCACCCACGACCGGGTGCAGGAGGCCGCCTTTGCGCTGCTGGATCGGCATGAGAAAAGCCATCTTCATCTGACCACCGCCAGCCTGCTGGCCGACGCCGCGCGGCAGGCGGCGGGGAACGAGCTGCTCTTTCGCGCCGTACATCACGTCACGGCCGCGCTGGACAGCATCCAGCCCGCCCCGCAGCGCCAGAGGTTCCGCGAGCTGAGCCTGCTGGCCGCGCGACGCGCGAAACGCTCGGGGGATTATCTCTCGGCGCTGAGCTATATCCAGACTGCCCGAGCGCTGGGCAACGCCGGGACGGTGTCAGACTTTATGCTCGATATCGAAGAGGCGGGCTGCGAGTTTGCGCTGGGGCACCTGGAGCGTACCCGCGAACTGTGTGACGCGATCCTCGGGTGCCCCGGCGGGCTGACCGAAAAGGCGCTGGCGGCCAATCTGCTGGTGGAAGTGTACATTCGCCAGTCGGACAGCCGTCTGGCGCTGGAGGCAGCGCTCTGCTGGCTGGGGGTCTTTGGTATTCAGATCGGCCGCTATCCGGAAGATGCCGACTGCGACGAGGCCTGGGAACACTTCTGTAACCGCGTGGGCGACGCGCCGCAAACTTTGTTTGCCCCGCTCTCGCGGATGGATAACCCGGAAACCGAAGCGGTGATGAACCTGCTCTACAGCGCCAGCATTTGCGCCAGCTTCATCTGTCCGCGCCTGCACTTTTTACTGCTTTGCCGCATGATGCACCTGACGCTCGACCACGGTATTACCGGCGCCTCCACCACGGCGATGGCCTGGTTTGGCGTGCTGATGGGCCACCGCTACGCCGAGTATCGCCTCGGCTTCCAGTACGGCACGCTGGCCCGCGAACTGGTCAATCGCCACGGCTACGACGCATTCGAAGCTAAAACCCTGCTGCCGCTCGACCAGCTCAGCGTCTGGACCCAGCCTTTATCGTTTACCATCGAGTGCGCGAAAGCCTGCTTTACCTCGGCGGTGACCCACGGCGATATGACGATGGCCTGCTTTGCGGCCTGCCACCAGGTCATTAATTTCCTCTCCCGGGGCGATCACCTGGACGGGGTGCTGACCAGCATCGATCGCGGCCTGGCGTTCGTGCGTAAAACCCACTTCCAGGACGTGGAGACCATTTTGATGGTCCAGCGCGGCTACGTAGAGTTCCTGCGCACGCCGGTTATCGGCACCTGGACCGCATCGCAGGTGCTGCCGGAGGCGCTGCTGCCCGCGTCGCCAGAGCAGGCACCGGAGCAGACCTCCACCATGCTGTTCTGGTACTGGCTCTACCGCGGCATGGCCCACTTTACCTGCGGCGAGTATGCCGACGCGCAGGCGGATCTGGAGATGGCGGGGTGGTACGCGTGGTCTGCGCCGGGGCACATCCATCTGCTGGATTACCATCTTTACAGCGCGCTGGCGCTTTCGCGTCAGTTAACGCCGGAGACCTTCTCGGCGAACCACCGCCGCAGCATTCACGCTCACTATGACAAAATCGCCCTCTGGGCGCGCATTAATCCCGGCACGTTCGCGGATAAAGAGGCGCTGATCTACGCCGAAATCGTGCGTCTGGACGGGATGAACAGCATCGCGCTTGAGCAGTATGAGAAGGCGGTCCGGCTCTCCCGCGAGGGCGGGTTTAATCCGATTAATGCCCTGGCCCACGAGCTGGCGGGCCGCTTTGCGCTGGCCTGCGGCTATCCAACCGCCTCGGACGCACACTTCCGTGGCGCAATTGCCGCCTGGGGCCGGGCGGGCGCGCAGGCCAAGGTGCGCCAGCTGGAGCAGGATTTCCCGCATCTGCTGGCCTCCGGGCAGGCGAGCGCCTATGACACGGTGGCGTTCGCTCAGAACGAGACCATCCGCGATCTGCAGAGCGTCATCAAAGCCTCCCGCGCGCTGTCGGAAGAGATCAACCTCGAGCGCTTAATCGAAAACCTGATGACGATCCTCCTCGAACGCGCCGGGGCGCAGAGAGGCCTGCTGCTTCGCGTGAGCGATAACCTGATCCCGGAGATCGAGGCCAGCGCCTGGACCAGCACCGACGGCGTGCGGGTGCGGATCCTGAAAGACGTGCCGACGGCGACCGACATGCCCCTGTCGGTGCTGGCGGCGGTGATCCGCACCGGGCAGGAGATCCGCACCGGTAAGCCGGAGGAGTTTCACCCCTTCAGTCAGGATCCCTATCTGGTGACCTCGGGGGCGGCCGTCATGTGCGTCCCGATGTTCAAACAGGCGCGGCTGGTGGGCGTGCTCTACCTGGAAAACCGCCTGATGCCAGAGGTTTTCACCGCCGAGCATTCTCGCGTGGTGAGCCTGCTGGGGGCGCAGGCTGCGGTCTCCCTGGAAACGGCGCGGCTGTACGCCGAGCTGCTGGGGGAGAACATCCAGCGCCGTCGGGTGGAAAAAGAGCTGCGCGCCAGCCAGACCTCGCTGATGCTGGGCGAGCAGATCAGCCACACCGGCAGCTGGCGCTGGGAGCTGGAGCAGGATCTGATGTTTGTCTCGGAGGAGTACGCCCGCATCCTCGGCCTGCCCGAGCAGCAAAAGATGATCTCCATGGCGGAATTTTTGACCTTCGTTCATGAAGACGATTACGCCCGCATCAGCACCATCGTCACGCAGAGCGTGCGCGAAGGGCTCTCCATGCGCGCGGAGTTTCGGGTGAAGCGTACCGACGGTTCAACGCGCTATATCCTCGGCATTGGCGATCCGGTGGGCGTGGGCAGCGAGGTGAATGAGTATTACGGCATCATCACCGATATCACCAGCCAGCGCGCCGCGGAGGATGCCATGCGGGTGGCGCAGGCGGATCTGGCGAGGGTGTCCCGCGCCACCACCGTCGGACAGCTGACCTCCTCCATCGCCCACGAGATCAACCAGCCGCTGATGTCGATCGTCTCTAACGCCGGAGCGAGCCTGCGCTGGCTCAGCCGGGAGCCAGCCCGGCTGGATAAAGTGCGGGAAGGGCTGGAAGAGATCGCCGCGGAAGGCGCGCGGGCGGGGGAGATCATTCGCAGCATCCAGTCCCTGACGCGCAAGCAGGATCCCACCTTCTCGCGCATCGATCTGCACTATCTGATCCACCATATCATCGCGCTCTCCCGCAGCGAGCTGGAGCAGCGACACATTAGCGTTGATTACCTGTTGAAGGCGCAGGACAGCTTTATCACCGGTGATAGCGTGCAGATCCAGCAGGTGCTGCTTAACCTGGTGATGAACGCCGTTGAGGCGATGGCCGAGGTGAAGGATCGCGCCTGCACCATTACCCTCTGCACCAGCAACGCGGACGGGAAAGCGATCGTTGAGATCGCCGATACCGGTAGCGGCATTGAGCCCGAGCGGCTGGAGCAGATTTTTGACTCGTTCTACTCCACCAAGCCACAGGGGATGGGGATGGGGCTGACCATCAGCGCCAGCATCATTGAGCGCCACTGCGGGAAGCTGAGCGCGCGCCGCCGGGAGCCTTACGGCACGGTGTTTGCTTTTGCGCTGCCGCTGGCGGTACAGGAAGGGTAAACGTTACTCCGCAGGCTGGCTTTTGGTCAGGCGCTCAACGGCCCTGACCAGCTCTGCCACGGAGCGCACCTGCATTTTCTCCATTACGCGGCGGCGATGTACTTTCACCGTGATCTCGCTGACGCCCAGCTCGGCGGCAATTTGCTTGTTCAGCATGCCGCTTATCGCCAGCGTGAGCACCTCGTGTTCGCGCGGCGTGAGGGAGAGATGGCGCTGCTTCAGGGCGTAGTGCTCTTTATTGCGCTCGGCGTTGTTTTCCGCCAGCTGCAGCGCGGACTCAATGGCGTCGATAAGCGCGGTGGATTCGACGGGCTTGGTGAGAAATTCGTAAGCGCCGCCTTTTATGGCGCGCACCGACATCGGAATGGTGCCGTGGCCGGTGAGAAAGATAATCGGGATTTCACGCCCGCTGTCCTTGAGGGCATCTGCCACCTCAAAACCCGAGATGGTGGGCATCTGCATATCGAGGACCACGCACGAGGGGAGCTCTTCAAAGCGGTGCTGAAGAAACGCTTCTGCCGATGAAAAGCCGATGGCGTTTAAGTCTGCGGATTCCAGCAGCCCGATTACGGACTGTCTGACTGCGTCATCGTCATCAACCACATACACAATGTGTTCCATTCACCGCCCCGGTGCTGATTTACATGTCGAGGATGCAAACAGCCCCCAGGAGTGACGTAAGGGACTGTTTATGCTGACTTTCATCTTAACACATTAATTATAATTATCATTTAACAATATGATAATCATATGAAGTATAGCGATCCGTGACCGGGCGAGTTCAGGAACGAAACGCTGATGTTATGCACCGACAAGCTCAATCCGGTTGCCGTCCGGGTCCGCGATCACCGCTTCATAGAAGCCGTCTCCAGTCATGCGCGGGACGCTGAGCAGCGTGCCGCTGGCCTGCGCCCGTTCGGCCATGTCGTCCACCTGCGCCTTGCTGCCGACGTTGATGGCAATATGCGCCCAGCCGATAAACTCCGGATGTGACGGGGCTGCGGGCAGGTCCGGCAGCGTCATCAGCTCGATGGTCGGTCCGTCATTCAGCGTAATAAAGTGTGATTCAAACCCGGGACGATTTTTACTGACGTAGCGTTCGTTGCTGCGGCCATTAAAAACCGTTTCCCAGAACTGAACCTGGGCGTTCAGGTTTCGGGTCCACAGTGCAACATGGGCAATATGCATAAGCTCCCTCGTGATTTGTCGGTGAGGACTTTGATCGGTAAAACAGGCTACACTCTGGTTTTGAGCGCGACAAGCTGAGGAAATAACAATGCACTACAAACTGAAAGAAAGCGACAAGGAAAAAGCGGAAGGGTCAAACGGCGCGGGCGCTCTGCAGCAAAAACTGCTGGAGTCTCGTTCGATTGTGATCTCCGGTGAGATCAACCAGGAGCTGGCGCAGAAAGTGATCACCCAGATGATCCTGCTGCAAAGCGTCAGCAACGATCCGATCAAGCTGTACATCAACAGCCAGGGCGGCCACGTGGAAGCGGGCGACACCATCCACGACTTCATCAAATTCATTCGCCCGGAAGTGCACGTGATCGGCACCGGCTGGGTCGCGAGCGCCGGGATCACCATCTTCCTGGCCGCGAAAAAAGAGCACCGCTACTCGCTGCCAAATACCCGCTTCATGATCCACCAGCCGCTGGGCGGCGTGCGCGGTCAGGCGACGGATATTGAGATCGAAGCGCGCGAGATCATCCGCATGCTGGATCGCGTGAACAAGCTGATCGCCGACGCTACCGGCCAGCCGCTGGAAAAAGTGAAAAAAGACACCGACCGCAACTTCTGGATGTCCCCGGCGGAAGCGCTGGACTACGGCATCGTGGGTAAACTGATTACCCACTATGACGAGCTGAAGCTGGATTAATGTGTTATTGCGCCCGGAAACGGGCGCTAACCCAGACCTCATCGGTCCGTTTATCGGCAGGGTTTCAGCTCCAGCTGCGTTTGCGAGTCAATAGTCATCACCACTTTCCCCGCTTCTGTCGCTGCAATAGCAACCCCGGTAAAGTCCTGAAGTGTCAGTCTGGCGCCGTGCTTAAGCAGTTCTGCTGCACCGAGACCGACACAATACGCCCCGGCGGCGACGGCTGATGTCACTCCGCTAACGGAGTCTTCGAATACCAGGGCATTCCTGGCGGCTATATTCAGACGCCGGGCTGCGACTAAGTAGGGATCCGGGAAGGGTTTACCTCGTTCAACATCATCGCGTTCAACAATAACCGACACAGACTGTGAAATATCAAGCATGGCCGCGACACGCTCTATTTTCTCCTTCCACCCGCTCGTCACAATCCCCACCGTCACTCCTGCGCTATGCAGGGAAGCAATCAGTTTCGCCACGCCAGGAATGGGCGCATACTCAGCCGTATTTTCAACGTAGATAACATGGTTCTGAACGTTATTTTGTTCATGGAGGGGAAGGTGACCAAATAGCGCGCGGATAGTATGATGACCTGGCTGGCCATGAATATGCTGCACAATATCTTCATTGGAAATATCTATTCCATACATGGCTGCAGCTTCTGTCCATGCTCGTTCTATGACGGGGTTTGAATCAATTAACACGCCGTCCATATCAAAAAGAACGGCTGAAAGAGGGATGTGTTCGTTACACATGCGTGACTCCCTGGTTGTAATTATTCATATTGGAAATGAATTCGTAATATATGTTTATGTTGTGAATGACTAACAGGTTTGACTTTATGCGGCAATATCATGGACTAATGCCTGGCGTTTTTATAATTCCATTTTTCCTGGGTTCTATAAATGAAAGGAATTGATATTAAATTAATACGGGCGTTTATTACTCTGGCGGACAAGGGCAATTACCAGCACGCTGCTCAGGCGCTGTTTATCACTCAGCCTGCGTTATCGAAGCAGATAAAAATGCTGGAAGAGGTGATGAAGGGGACCCTCTTTATCCGCGGCAGAAAGGGCGCGACGCTCACCGCGTTTGGTCATCATCTGTTGTCGAATGCAAACGCCATTTTGTCTGCCCATGACGAACTGTTGAAGCAGGCTAAAATATTTCAAAAAACATGTTACAAAACGCTCAGGGTGGGATTGGGTATTTCTTCTTTTCATCATGTACCGATATGGATAAACCATTTTCGACGAACAGTTACCGATTGTGAGGTGGTAATAAAAGAAATGGCCTCGAGTCTTCAGTGCCACATGCTGACGGAGGGAGAGCTGGATATAGGCTTCATCAGGATGCCGGTGACAGGGGCGCTTACGGGAAGAGCGTTGTTTGAGGAGAAACTTGTTCTGGCTGTGCCGGGTGATAAAAGAATAGACGCCATGAATATGACTGACGTCTTATCGTCCTTGCCATTATTACAATTATCCCCGGATGTTATGCCCTGTCTGGCTGAACAAACTGCACTCTGGCAAAAAAATACGAAAACAACCGCGCTTCCTGGACCCATGGCTGACGATATTCCTACCTTGCTGGCATTAGTGGCGGGCGGCAATGGGACTGCCTTAGTGCCCGGGAGTGTCAGACATTTTTTACCGCCAGGCGTGAGGCTTATCACGCTGAAGACAGATCCTGTCGGCTGGGATATTGGTATGGCCTGGAATCCAAAAATAGCCCATCCGCAGCGGGATGAATTTTTACGTCTGGTTGAAGAAACTTCGACATTTGACCCACGACAAGGCGGTTTGATGCGCAGTCTTCCATAATCGCACCTGTTTCCCTTCTCACTGGTGCTACCCATGGCGTATCAACTGAACCTGAACTGGCCGGAATTTCTTGAGAAATACTGGCAAAAGCAACCCGTTGTGCTGAAAAATGCCTTCCCGAATTTTGTCGACCCGATTACTCCGGACGAGCTGGCGGGTCTGGCGATGGAGCCGGAGGTCGATAGCCGTCTGGTGAGCCATTTCAACGGTAAATGGCAGGCCAGCAATGGTCCGTTCGAGCACTTTGACGATCTGGGCGAAACCGGCTGGTCGCTGCTGGCGCAGGCGGTGAACCACTGGCATATGCCCGCGGCGGAACTGGTGCGTCCGTTCCGCGTTCTGCCGGACTGGCGTCTGGACGATCTGATGATCTCCTTCTCCGTGCCGGGCGGCGGCGTGGGTCCGCATATCGATCAGTACGACGTGTTTATCATTCAGGGGATGGGCAGCCGCCGCTGGCGCGTGGGTGACAAGCTGCCGATGCGTCAGTTCTGCCCGCATCCGGCGCTGCTGCATGTGGATCCGTTCGAGCCGATCATCGACGAAGATCTGGCCCCGGGCGATATTCTCTATATTCCGCCTGGATTCCCTCACGACGGTTTTACCCATGAAACGGCGCTTAACTACTCCGTCGGCTTCCGTGGGCCAAACGGCCGCGATCTGATAAGCAGCTTCGCCGATTATGCGCTGGAAAACGATCTGGGCGGCGAGCATTACAGCGATCCGGATCTGACCTGCCGCGAACACCCGGGCCGCGTGGAGCAGTACGAGCTCGATCGCATTCGTCAGATGATGATCGACATGATCGGCAAGCCCGATGATTTCACAAAATGGTTCGGCAGTTTTGTCTCCACGCCGCGCCACGAGCTGGATATTGCCGCCGCCGAGCCGCCGTACGCGCCGGAAGAGGTGCTGGACGCGCTGCAGGGCGGCGAAACGCTGTCTCGCCTGAGCGGCCTGCGCGTGCTGAACATCAACGGCAGCTTCTTCATCAACAGCGAACAGCTGGAGACGGTAGACGCGAAGGCGGCGGATGCGCTGTGCCGCTACACCGAACTCGGTCAGGCCGAGCTGGGCGATGCGCTGAAAAACCCGGCGTTTGTCGAGGAGCTCACCGGGCTGATTAACCAGGGATACTGGTACTTCGACGAGTAGTGCGGCCTGTTGCCCGGTGGCGCTGCGCTTACCGGGCCTACAACGGCAAGAACGTAGGCCGGGTAAGGCGAAGCCGCCACCCGGCAAAACACTACTCCTCCATCGCAATCACAATCGCTTCACCCAGCTTCTTCAACGCCTCGCGATGTTTCTCCGTCGGCGGCAGCGCCACGTTTATCCGCAGGCAGTTACGGTACTTCCCGGAGGCGGAAAACAGCGATCCGGCCGCGGCCTGGATCTTCAGCCGGCACAGCTGCTTGCTGACGCACACCATATCGACCTTCTCCGGCAGCTCAATCCACAGCAGGAAGCTGCCCTGCGGGCGTGTGACGCAAATCTCTGCCGGAAAATACTGCCGCACCCAGCAGGTGTAGGTTTCCATATTCTGCTGATAAATCTGGCGCATACGGCGCACATGGCGATGGTAATGACCGTCGCGAATAAACGCCGCCACCGCCATCTGCGTGCCCGGCACGTTAAATCCGCCGGCGGCGTATTTCATGTGCATTACCCGGTCGTAGTAGCGTCCCGGCACAATCCAGCCGACGCGCAGGCCCGGCGCCACGGTTTTGGTAAACGAGCTGCAGAGGATCACGCGGCCGTCGATATCCATCGAATGAATGGTGCGCGGACGCGGGTACTCTGCCGCCAGCTCGCCGTAAATATCATCCTCGACAATCACGATATCGTGCCGCTGGGCGAGGGCCAGCACCTGCTTTTTCCGCGCCTCCGGCATGATAAACCCGAGTGGGTTATTGCAGTTGGGCACCAGGATCACCGCCTTGATTGGCCACTGCTCCATTGCCAGCTCTAGCGCTTCGATGCTGATCCCGGTTTCAGAGTCGGTGGGAATTTCAATCGCCTTGATGTCAAACCCGCGCAGCATCTGCATAGTGCCGTGAAACGACGGCGATTCCACCGCCACGATATCCCCCGGTTTGCATACCGACAGCAGGGCAATCGACAGCGCGCCGTGGCAGCCGTTGGTGATCACAATGTCGCTTGCCGAAACGGTGGAGCCGCCGTCGAGCATCAGGCGGGCGATCTGCTCGCGCAGCTCCAGACGCCCGTCAAGCACGTCATAGCTCAGCATCTCGCCAGGGTTATGCTGCGCGATGCGGCTCATCTCGCGCCACAGGGGCTTCAGGCTCGGCTGGTTAATGTCCGGCGAACCGCCGCCGAAGGAGATCATCTCTTTGTCGGCGCGGGCGTCCAGCAGCATCATCACCTCATCCCACTGGGTAACGTCCACGGGGCGCTGCACCGGGCGCGTCATCGCCGGGACGGGCGGCTGGGCTTTGCGCGGTGAGACAAAATAGCCGGAGCGCGGTTGAGGCGTGATCAGCTGGAGGTTTTCGAGGATCTGGTAGGCCTGCTGTATGGTGCTGATGCTCACGCCGTGCTCCTGACTCAGCGTGCGCACCGACGGCAGACGTTCGCCGCTGCGATACAGCCCTTGCTCAATGCGTTCAGCCAGAAGATTGGCCAGATGTTGGTAGCGTGTCATGCTGTATCCTTTGTTTTCACCATACAGATTATAAAACCAGTACAGATTGCTGCGAAAATTGCCATGCAGATACTGTTTTAGCGGATCTGTATGTTAAACAAAAGTTGTTTTTGCATCTGTATTGCACGGGTGGATTTCCGGGATGATAACCCCACTGACACAGTGAGGAGAGCATCATGGAATTCTACGAGAATCGTTCAAAACGTCCGTTTATTGTGTTTGTCTGGATCGCAGAAACGCTGCGTAACTGGTATCGCATCAACCGCACCCGCCGCATCCTGAGCCAGATGAGCGACGAGCAACTCAAGGACGTTGGGTTATCGCGATATGATGTGTGAGCCGTATCATCGCCCGGTAAGCGTAGCGCCACCGGGCGATTCTCAGCGCAACAGCGCAAACGTCTGCCGCTTCGGCCTTTCCAGTAAATCCAGCGCCTCCTGATACGACCGCACGTTGTTATAGCCCATCACCAGCCCGTAACGTTTGCCCGACCCGCGATACCACTCCGAGAGCGCATTGACCTGCAGCTGCTGTTCCTGCCAGCAGCGCGCCACTTCCCGGTCACGGCTTCCTTTGGTCAGGAACGCCACGATATGCATCCCACCGTCGTTTTGCTCGGTGAAAAACAGATCGCCATACACCTCCTGCAGGGCGGCAATCATCCAGTCGCGGCGGGTCTGATACAGCGCGCGCATCTTTTTCAGATGACGGAAAAAATGCCCTTCGTTGAGAAACGCGGTGAGGATCTTTTGCGTCAGCACCGGCTGGCCGCTGGTGGTGATGTCCGCGCAGTCGGTAAAGGCTCCGACGGTGCTGGCGGGCATCACCACGTAGCCCATGCGCAGCGACGGCATGATGGTTTTACTGAAGGTACCCATAAAAATCACCCGGTCGTGATGGTCGAGGCTTTTCAGCGACGGCAGCACCTTGCGGGTGTAGTGAAACTCCCCGTCGTAATCGTCTTCGATAATCCACGCCTCGTTCTGGCTGGCCCAGTCGAGCAGCTGCTGCTTACGCGGCAGGGAAAGCGTCACCGCCAGCGGGCTCTGGTGTGACGGGGTGACGATGGCAAAACGGGCGTCGCGATGGTGACGCAGCAGGTAGTCCGTGTCGATGCCCCAGCGATCGACCGGCACGGTGTGCAGGCGCGGCACGATCCGCTTGAGCAGCTGCTGGCCCATAAAATAGCCCGGATCTTCAAACACCACCTTGTCGCTGCGGCTGGCGAGGGTGTCGAGGATCAGCCGCAGGCTGCCGCTGTAGCCGCTGGTGATCAGCACCTGCTCGGCGGTGCAGGAGAGCCCGCGCGAGATGTTGAGGTAGCTGGCGATGGCCTGGCGCAGCGGATACCAGCCCAGCACCGGCGGGTTGAGCATCTCCTCCTGACGCATGGCGCGCGTCGCCTGGCCCGCCAGCAGCAGCCATTTTTTATACGGAAAACTGTCGAGGGCAGGGATGCCGGGGCGCAGAAACCCGGCCCGCTCGCGCTGGCTGATGAGCGAGGCCGGAAGCGCTCCGGTAGGCTGCTCCGCAGGGGCAGTCTTATCCGGCAGGAGTAAGTCCGGGTTAACCTGCGTGCCGCGCGCGCCCTGGCTCACCAGATACCCTTCACCCGTCAGAATGGCGTACGCCGTTTCGACGGTTTTACGCGCCACCTTCAGCTCTTCCGCCAGCACGCGGATGGCAGGCACCCTGTCGCCCGGCTTCAGCACGCCGCGCATGATGTTGTCGCGGTAGCGGGAATAAATCTCGTGATAGCCCGGCTTCATGTCCTACCTCGTTTCACGCTTTTTGTATCTTTTTACTATGTCATGAACGGCGTAGATTTGCCTCATCGCACGGCACATGCCGCACAAAAAGAGGAAAGACCATGAGCACTCGCGTTAACCACCATAAAGTTACACCTGCCCTCGCCAACGCGCTGTCTGCCCTGAGCATGGAGGTGGCAAAAACCTCCATCGACCCGGCGCTGAAGCACCTGATCGACATTCGCGTGTCGCAGCTGAACGGTTGTACGTTCTGTCTGGATATGCACTCAAAAGAGGCGAAAATCGCCGGCGAGCGCGAACTGCGCCTGTACCATCTGGCAGCCTGGCGCGAGTCCCCGCTGTTCAGCGCCCGTGAAAAAGCCGCGCTGGCGTTCACCGAAGCGCTGACCCAGATTGGCGTTCACGGGGTGAGTGACGCGCTGTACCGCAGCGTGGCGGAGCACTTCTCGGACGTGGAGATTTCAGAGCTGAACTTCGCCATCGTGGCGATCAACGCCTGGAACCGTCTGGGGATCACCTCCCGCATGGCGCCCGGTTCGCTGGATGCGGCGTACGGGCTGAATAAAGCTAACCTGGAATAATTCCGCGCTCGCGGATCATCGCCACCAGCGCCCGCAGCCCTGGCGGGACGTGGCGATGGCCGGGGTAGTACAGGCGCAGCCCGGCAAACGGCTGCGTCCAGTCGTTTAAGACGCTCACCAGCTCCCCGCTTTTCAGCTCGTCCCGAATATAGAGTTCCGGTAAAAATCCCACCCCTAATCCCGCTTTCACGGCGCGGATCGAGGCAAAAAGATCGGACGTCGCAAAGCGCGGCGGCACGGCAAGCGCGTACGTTTCCCCCCGACGGGCCAGCTCCCAGCGGTAGATCCCACCGTGCGCCATACGCATACCGATCCCCTGATGTGAAAGCAGATCGTCCGGCGTCTCGGGTATGCCGTGACGGGCGAAATAGTCCGGCGTGGCGGTGACGAGCTGGCGGATCTCTCCGGTCAGCGGCACGGCGATCATGTCCTGCGGAACGGACTCTTCGAGACGGATCCCCGCGTCATAACCTTCGGCGACGATGTCGATCATCCTCGCTTCACTCACCGTTTCCACGCGCATTTTCGGGTAGCGGATCATGTAGTCGATCAGCAGCTGGTCCAGAAACAGGGTGCCGATATGGTTCGGCACGTTCAGCCGTAGCGTACCGGCGGGTTCCCCGGTTTCGCTGTGGATTGCCTCCCCGGCGAGACGGATCTCCTGCAGGGCGGGGCCGATACGCGCCACGTAGCGCTGTCCGGCGTCGGTGAGCGCCACGCTGCGGGTGGTGCGGTTGAAAAGTCGCGTCTCAAGGCGGCTCTCCAGCCCGGCGATGGCGTTGCTGACCGCCGTGGCGGACATCCCCAGCTCCTGCGCTGCGCCGCGAAAGCTGCCGCGTCGCACCACCGCCATCACCACCTCCAGCTCTGTCAGACCTGAACGATGCATAGATTATCCTGAAAATCGAAACAACCCTTGCAGCATAGCGTGGATTATCGCAACGGAGAAGCCGTGACAGACTGGTCTTACACAGCCTGAGGAGGGTTATATGCACACTATCGAACAGATCTTTATTAACGGCGAGTTTGTTACCCCGCACGGTACCGAACAGTTTGATTTGTACAATCCGGCGACGGCGCAGGTCATCGGCCAGGTTCGCCTGGCGGATGAGGTTGACGCTGAACGCGCTATCGCGGCGGCAAAAGCGGCGTTTCCGGCGTGGTCGCAGACCACAAAGCAGGAACGCATCGCCGCGCTGAAGCGCATGCACGCCGCCGTGGCCGCCCGTCACGATGATCTGCTGGAAGCGATCATTGAAGAGTACGGCGCGCCCGCCTCGCGCTCGGCATGGATGGCCAGCTATCCGGCAGAGGTGATTGCGCAGGCCATCGAGGCGCTGGAGGCGTTTGAGTTTGTCACCCCCGCAGGTGCCGCAACGGTGCAGATGACGCCGCTCGGTGTGGCCGGGCTGATTACGCCGTGGAACAGCGATGCCGGGTTTATTTGCGGCAAACTGGCGGCCGCGCTCGCCGCGGGCTGCACGGCGGTGATCAAGCCGAGCGAAATGAGCGCCCTGCAAACGCAGATTGTCACCGAAGCGCTGCGCGATGCTGAATTACCGCCAGGGGTATTTAATATCGTCACTGGACGCGGCGAGACGGTGGGCGAAACGATTAGCCGTCATCCGGACGTGGCAAAAATCTCGTTCACCGGTTCCACGAATACCGGCAAGGCGATCCTGCGCAACGCGGCGGAAAGCTTTAAGCGCGTAACGCTGGAGTTGGGCGGTAAATCGCCGACGATCCTGCTGGATGATGTGGATCTGGCGCAGGCGATCCCGCTGGTGATCCAGGCCGGGTTTATGAACAGCGGGCAGGCGTGCGTGGCCGGAACGCGCATTCTGGTGCCTTACTCGCTCAAGGTGGAGATCGAAACCGCGCTGGTGCAGGCCGTGGCGGCGGTGAAATCCGGTGACCCGCGCAACAGTGCGACAGACGTCGGCCCGATGGTCAGCGAGAAGCAGTGGCTGCGGGTGCAGGGCTATATCCGTAAAGGCCTCGAAGAGGGGGCACGCCTGCTGGCGGGCGGTGAAGGACGACCGGACGGCATGCAGGACGGCTGGTTTGTGCGTCCGACGCTGTTTGCCGACGTGAACAACCGGATGACCATTGCCCGCGACGAAATTTTCGGTCCGGTGCTGTGCGTGATCCCCTATCGTGACGAGGCGGAGGCGATCGCCATTGCCAACGACACCGACTACGGCCTGAGCGCGATGGTGCTGGGCGGCGATGTGGACCGCGCACGACGCGTGGCGCAGCAGATTGTTTCCGGTCGCGTGCTGGTGAACACCCTGGCCCATGAACCGAAAGCGCCGTTCGGCGGGTTTAAGCACTCCGGTTTGGGGCGCGAGATGGGCGAGTGGGGAATTCGGGCGTTTATGGAGCCGAGGTCGATGGTGGGCTAAAACCTGCCCGGTGACGCTGCGATTACCGGGCCTACATGAGCCCGTAGGCCGGATAAGCGCAGCGCCATCCGGCGCAACACTTCGCTCCTTGCCGAAGCATTGTGCTTTTCCCTCCTGCATTCTCTCCCCTACATCACAACGGAGAGAAAACCATGATCGCAGTCCTTTTCGAAGCCAAAGCCGCGCCTGCCCATCAGGCGCGCTATCTTCAGCTTGCCGCAGAGCTTAAGCCTTTGCTGGCGGACATTGACGGTTTTATTGATATCGAGCGGTTCCAGAGCCTGACGACCGAGGGCAAAATCCTCTCCCTTTCCTGGTGGCGGGATGAAGAGGCCGTCCGCCGCTGGAAGCAGAACGTCTTCCATCAGGCGGCGCAGGCCGAAGGACGGGAGTCAATTTTTGCGTACTACCGCATTCGGGTGGCGCAGGTCGTGCGGGAATATACCTCTGAAACCGGAGGGCATGCCGATGTATGACGTTCATGTCATTTTTCGCGATATCCCGGGGGAACTGGCGCGCTTTGGGCAGCTGCTGGGCCGCAACGGCGTGGGGCTGGAGGGCGGTGGCGTATTTGGTACACATGCCCATTTCCTGGTGGAAGACGGCGAAAAAGCGCGACGCGTGCTGCTCGACGCCGGGTTTACCGTGCAGGCGGTGCGACAGCCGGTGATCAGAAAGCTTAAGCAGGAACGCCCTGGCGAGCTGGGCGAGATCGCAGCGGCGCTGGCGGCACGCGGTGTGTCTATCCTGACTCAGTACAGCGACCATGCGAATCACCTTATTCTGCTGACGGATGATGATAAGCTGGCCGCAGAAATCACCGAACCCTGGGCGGCCCATGCTTAAGACGAGTTTACCCCCTGACAACAGCGCGATGCTGGAAAAGGCGATTGCCGCGGTGGCGGCTGCAATGGCCGATCCGTCGCGCGTGAAGATGCTCTGTGCGCTAATGGACGGACGGGCGTGGACGGCCACCGAACTGAGCGCGGCGGCAGATGTCGCACCGTCGACCGCCAGCGGGCATCTCGCCCGGCTGCTTGAAGGGCAACTGATTACCTGCCTGTCGCAAGGGCGGCATCGCTATTATCGCCTTGCCGGGCACGACGTGGCGGCGCTGGTGGAGCAGATGATGGGGCTTTCGTGGAGCCGCATTACCCCACCGGAAACCACCGCGCCGAAAGCCATGCGTGAAGCCCGGACCTGCTATGACCATCTCGCAGGCGCGGTGGCGGTGCAGATTTATGATTTCATGCAGGCGGAAGGCTGGCTGGAGGCTGACGGTTCAGCGTTGACACTCTATGGCCGGGAGCAGTTCCTGACGCTCGGCATTTCGTTAAGCGCGCATCCGCGCCGGAAGGCCTGCTGCGCCTGTCTGGACTGGAGCGAGCGGCGGTTTCACCTGGGCGGAGAAGCCGGCGCGTTGCTGCTCGATCATCTGGAAAATAAAGGCTGGATCCAGCGGGTGGCGGGGTATCGGGAGGTGGTGGTGACGGCGTCGGGGAAGGCCGCTGTAAAGAGGCTTTTTAGCCGCTAAAAACGCCCGGTGGCGCTGCGCTTACCGGGCCTACGCGTACATCGCCTCCAGTATCACCTTTCGCAATTCCTGCGCTTTCGCCTCTCGTTTCTTGATAGTTACCCTGATAACTATTATCTTGACCGCGTGTGACGAGAGGTTTCCCCATGAGTGAAGAAGAACTGTTCTGCCGCAGGCCGATGGGCATGCGGATGGCGATGATCGTGCGCCAGTGGCGTGCCGTCATCGACGAGGCCATTCTCGATACCGGGTTAACCCAGTCGAGCTGGACGGTGATGATGCAGCTTCATCAGCTCGGGGATAACGTCTCAATGAGTGAGCTGGCGGAGGTGCAGGGCATTGAACTGCCGCCGCTGATGCGCACCCTGACACAGCTGGAAAAGCAGGGATACCTGCTGCGCGCCGTATCGCCTTATGACAAGCGCATCCGGCTTCTGACGCTGACGCCTGAGGGAAAAGCCCTGTTACAAAGGCTCACTCAGGTGATTGAGACGTATCAGGCGCGCGTATCGCAAAACATCGCGCCGGAACATCTCGACATTTTCAGCGCCACGTTGAATCAAATCGCCTGCAATTTGCGGACAATCCGCGAAGAAGATAACAAGACCGAAAAATAATGACCCCTGAACAAAAGTTTGCCCGCTGGGTAAGGGTGAGTATTGCCTCTTTCCTGCTGATGTTTGTCTACTTTATCGTCGCGGATATCTGGATCCCGCTGACGCCGGACTCCACCGTGATGCGCGTGGTGACGCCGGTGTCTCCGCGCGTCTCCGGTTACGTGGCGGCGGTACATGTCCACAACAACAGCCAGGTGAAGAGAGGCGATCTGCTGTTTGAGCTCGATGACACGCCGTTTCGCAATAAGGTGGAAGCGGCGCAAATCGCGCTCGAGCAGGCACGTCTGTCCAACGAACAGCTGGATGCGCAGATCGCCGCCGCGCAGGCCAGCCTGAAAACCGCCGTGCTGACCGCGCGTAACGACAAAGTGACTTTTGATCGCTACCAGAAGCTGAGCACGCTGCAGAACGTCTCGCAGGCGGATCTGGATAAAGTCCGCACGACCTGGCAGAGCAGCGAACAGGCCGTCAGCTCAATTCAGGCCAACATCCAGAACCTGCGCATTCAGCGCGGCGAGCGGGACGAGCACCGCAACGTGACGCTGCAAAAATACCGTAACGCGCTGGATGAAGCAGAGCTGAACCTCGGCTGGACGAAGGTCTACGCCCAGGCGGACGGTACGATCAGTAACCTGCAGTTGAGCCCCGGCTTCTATGCTTCATCCGGTTCCGCCGCGCTGGCGCTGGTGAACAACCAGACCGATATCGTGGCCGATTTCCGTGAGAAGAGCCTGCGCCATACCCATCAGGGCACCGATGCGGCCGTGGTGTTTGACGCTTTTCCGGGACACGTTTTCCGCGCCCACGTCACCAGCAGCGACGCGGGGATCCTGGCAGGTCAGGAGGCCGTTAACGGCCAACTCTCCGAGCCGGAAACCTCTAACCGCTGGGTGCGCGACGCTCAGCGCATGCGCATTCACGTGACGCTGGACGAGGCGCTGCCGAAGCATCTGCCGACCGGCGCCCGCGCGACCGTGCAGCTCTACAACAGCGAGGGGCCGTTTGCGCGCTTCTTCTCCGGGTTGCAGATCCACCTGGTAAGCCTGCTTCACTATGTCTATTAGTACCCTGGCGCGGGTCTTTACCCCGCACGGCAACATCGTCTATACGGCAAACGACTTTCGCCAGACCCTGCGCATCGTCTTTGCCGGGATGATTGCGCTCAGCATCTCCAGTTTCTACAACACCAGCTACGGCGTCTTTTTCGTGGTCTATCCGATCATGCTGCTCTCGCTGGTGCCGGTGTTTAACCGCCACGTGGCGAAGCAGTTTATCTTCAGCGCATCGCTCAACTGCGTTGAAATGGTGATTATCATCGGCTATTTGTCGCAATGGCCGATCATCATGACGCTGGTGGTGTTTGCCCTGTACGTGATGCGCTTTCGCTTTATGAGTAAAGGCCCGCTGTTTCTGTTCGGTTCGATGGGCGTGGTGTGCCAGAGCGTGATGCTCAACTTTATGAGCTACCCCACCACCAACTGGCACACGCTGCTGTTTTCCAACATCGAAGCGAGCGTGATGGCGGTGTGCCTGAGCGCGCTGATGAACTATCTTCTGCCGGATGTGGAACCCCGCAAGCCGCCGCCGCTGATTGAGAAAGACGACGCCCGCGTGCGCCACGAGTCGCTGCTCTCCGGCACCGTCGCGACGCTGATATTCGTCGTTTTTCAGATCAGCGACTTAAGCGATTCGCTTTCGGCGCTGATGGCAGGGATTTTGATCCTGTTCCCGATGCACTATCGCGGCGCGGTGATGAGCTCCATCTGGCGCGTGGTCGGCGTGGTGCTGGGCTGTCTCTATATTCTGGTGGTGCAGCTGATCCTCTACGATCACAGCAGCCATATGCTGCTGATGATGCCGCTGATCGGCCTTGGGCTGGCGTTTGGTGCGCGACTCCACGTGATGGAGAAGGTGGGGGCGGGCGTGGGCTTCTCCAGCATCACCACCATCGGGATAATGTTCGGGCAGAACATGCACCCGGACACTGACCTGGTGTTCAGCGATCTGTACCGCATCACCTCCGTTACCTTTTCGCTGGTGGCGACGCTGACGATGGTCTTTCTGGTGCACCTGATCCTGAACCGCTTCGAGGCGACGCGCTACGTCATCGCGCCGCCCAAAGCGGATTAATGTCCCAGCACGGCAGGCAGCTGCGAGAGTAAAAACAGGATCAGGCCAATCGTCCCGCCGACCAGGGTGCCGTTGACGCGGATAAACTGCAGATCCTTGCCAATGTTCAGCTCAATCTGGCGGGACATGTCTTTGGCATCCCAGCTTTTCACCGTGTCGCTGATGTGGCGTGTCAGGAACGCGGCAAAATCCGGCGCGAGGCGGTGCGCGGCCTGCTCCAGATGCTCGTTCAGCGAGGCCTGCAGGTTCGCATCGTTCGTCAGCGTTTCACCGAACCACAATCCGGCGTTGGCGATGCGCTGCTTCACGCGCGAGTCCTCACTCTGCATATCCGCCTTCAGCCACTGGCGCAGATCGGCCCACATCTCGCCCAGATAGCGGTTAAACGCCTCATCGTTTTTCAGGTAATGCTTGATGTTGTCGGCTTTGGCCGCCATGTCCGGATCGTTTTTCAGGTTGTCGATAAGCTTCAGCGTGGCGCGGTCAAACGCCTGGCGGATCTGGTGCGTGCGGTCGTGGCTGATATCGTCCAGCAGCGTGTTGACCGCGTTCGATACCATCTCCGCACTCTGATCGCCCAGCCACTCGGTGGGTAGCACCATCGCTTTGCGGGGATGCTCGGTTTTGAGCCAGTGGACGATCTGGTCGGCGATAAAGTCCCGCGTGCTTTCCCGCTGAATCAGGGTAATCAGCCGGTTGATGATGGTGTCCAGCAGCACCTGATGACGGTTGTTTTTGGTCATGCTCTCCAGCATCACGGCGCTGGTTTCGGTGAAATCGACCTTGTCGATGGCCTTATGCACCGCGCGTTTGAGCAGGCGCTGAATGCGCCCGTCGTCGGTCAGCTCGAGAAAACCGCTCATCACCTGCATCAGATGCAGCCCGACGCGCTGGGCGTTTTCAGCCTTGCTGAACCAGGCACCAATCATCTGGGCAGGTTCATAGCGGCGGATCAACGCCACCAGCGACTGGGTATCCAGAAACTTCTCCTGCACGAACTGGCCGAGATTGTCGCCGATGCGGTCTTTATTGCGCGGGATGATCGCCGTATGGCGGGAGATAAAGGGAATCGGCACCCGGCGGAACAGCGCGACCACCGCAAACCAGTCCGCCAGCGCGCCGACCATTGCCGCCTCGGCAATGGCCTTGACGCCGCGCACCCAGAAGGTCTGCGGCAGGAACAGGGTGGTGATAAAAGCCGCGGCGGCAACCATCAGCAGCGACAGCGCCAGCAGCTTGGCGCGTTTGAGTTCAGCTATTTTTTCCATGGGTTAAGGATAGAGGGATACGGGGGGAATGTGCAAAGCAGGGAGCGTTATGTCATTCCCGCTTCTGGAATCTACCTTCCGGAATTAAACACCTTTTTACATATTTGGTTTAATCATTGTGCAATTTGTATATGCTTTTTTGTATATACAATCAGGGAAGGGTACACTATGCCAATGGAGTATGAGTGGGATAGCAATAAGGCGAAAAGTAACCTGCAAAAACATGGCATACGTTTTGAGGATGCGGTTATGGTTTTCGACGATCCTTATCATTTGTCTGTTCAGGATCGCTATGAAAACGGGGAATTTCGCTGGCAAACCATCGGCCTTGTGCAAGGCCTTCTTGTTATTTTGGTCGCACATACGGTACGTTTTGAAAGCGGAGGAGAAATCATCCGTATCATTAGCGCACGAAAGGCGGACCGTAAAGAGAGGAGCCGTTATGAGCATCGTTAAACATAAACGAGGTAGTGCGCCTGAGGTAAGCGCTCGTCGTGTGGCTGAGCTCAAAGCATTAGCTGAAAAACCAGATGCGGAGATTGATTACAGCGATATTCCTGCCACGGACGATGAACAGTGGTCAGGGGCGGTGCGAGGGAAGTTCTATCGACCACTCAAAACTCAGGCATCTGTACGCATTGACGCCGATGTCATGGAGTGGCTTAAACGGCCTGGGAAAGGTTATCAGACGCGGCTCAATGCCATTTTGCGTGAAGCAATGCTGCGCGATCAAAACAAAAAATAAATAGCGGGCAGCGTTTGGCTGCCCGCTATCTCAGCGTATATTTTCCAGCAGCCGCCACAGGACCCACCCGCCAAACCCCATCAGCACCACCCCCGCCGTGCGCTCTATCAGCCACAGCGCACGGCTGAGCTTCTGTTGCACCGCCGATAGCCCCATCATCGATACCAGAGCCAGATCCCACGCCAGCACCACCATCACCATCCAGACGCCGCACGTTGCCTGCTGAAGCAGCGTCACGTCCGGCCCCAACAATGCCGTCATCAGCGCCAGATAGAACAGCGCGTTCTTAGGATTAAGCAGCGCCGAGCCGAGCCCCAGCAGGATCTGCTTGCGCAGCGAGGGGCAGTGTTGATGGGTTTCATTCAGCCTCATCGCCTGCGGTTGGCTGCGCACCAGATGCGAGCCGATCCACAGCAGATACAGCGCCCCGCAAAGCTCTATCAGCGTAAACAGCCATGCAAACTGGCGCAGGGCGCTCCAGCCGATAATCACCAGAACAATATAAAGCGCGTTACCCGCGGCGATGCCGACGCACAATCCGGCGCTGCCGCGCAGTCGGTAGCGCGCCGCGTAGCCCACCAGCAGGAAGAAGTCCGGCCCCGGGCTTAACAGGGCGACAAAATGCGCCAGCGCCAGGGCGAGAAAAGCAGAAGGGAAGAACAGTTCCATAGCAACCTCGGTTAACAATCTGAGGTCAGGCTACGGTGATGCCAACGTTATTTATTGTCAGATATTGATCGGCCCGTCGCGTACTGGCGCGGCGTGGCGGCGGTATAGCTGACGAAGGTCTTATGAAAATGGCTCTGGTCGGCAAACCCGCTCTGGTAGCCAACGTCGGCGATGTCGTCCCCGGCACGCAGTCGCGCTTTGGCGAACTCCACGCGGGAGATGTTGAGGAAGCAGCCCGGCGTCAGGCCGGTGTCCTGCCTGAAGGTGCGGATCAGCGTCTCCTTGCGCAGCGAGAATCGCCGGGCGAGTTCGTCAAGCGAAGGCGGTGCGGCCAGGTCGGCAAGAAATGCCTGCTGAACCTGCTGGCTGGTTGAGCGAAGCGCCTCTGCGTTATCCGCCCCGCGGGGAAGGGCTGAAAGCAGCCTGTCCAGGGCTGCTGAAGACAGCGTCTCGACAACGTCCAGAAAATGGGCAAACAGGTCAGGGTTACGAATCACCTGTAGCGCCAGAGGAAGGTTGGCGTCGATATAGAGCATATGGTAGCTGCGCGGTTGCCCGGCGACGGGGTTGCAGCTGTGCGGCGCACAGGCCGGGATCACGATGAGGTCCCCGGGGTTAAGGATGTATTCTTTGTCATGACAAATGCAGCAGGTCTGGCCTTCCATAATCGCGCCGATAGAGAGCTGAGGGTGACTGTGGCGTTTGTACGCCTGCGTGCTCTGCCACGTGCTGCGCAGCTCAAGGCCTGAGGCGCGGTGAAAAGTCTGCCGGATGTGTCGGGTATCGGTCATATGCACTCCTTCTGGACGTTTTTTATACCACGTCAGCGAACCGTCTGGCAGCGCTTCATTAAGAACCATCCGGATATACCCAACTTTACGTCCACGGCCAGTCATGTTGACTACCCTTAATACCCTAAGCGGTAAAACAAGGAGATTCGACATGGCTTATCAGACAGTAAATCCTGCCACTAACCAGCTCATCAAAGAATACCCCTCGCATACCGACGCGGATATCGAAGCGGCGCTGAAGGTTGCCGATGCGCTTTACCATTCGGACTGGGCAAAAGGTGACATCAATCAGCGCCTGCCGGTGCTGCATAAGCTTGCCGATCTGATCGACGAGCGCACCGAGGATCTGGCGAAAATCGCCAGCCAGGAGATGGGTAAGCTCATCGAACAGAGCCGCGGCGAAGTGAAGCTGTGCGCGCAGATCGCCCGCTATTACGCTGACAACGCGAAGCAGTTCCTGGCCCCGGTGAAGTATCAATCCGAACTCGGGGAAGCGTGGGTGGAGCATCATCCCATCGGCGTGCTGATGGCCGTTGAGCCGTGGAACTTCCCGTATTACCAGCTGATGCGCGTCCTGGCACCAAACCTGGCGGCGGGCAACCCGGTGATCGCCAAGCATGCCAGCATCGTGCCGCACTGCGCCGAGACCTTTGCCCACCTGGTCCGCGAGGCGGGCGCGCCGGAAGGGGCATGGACTAACCTGTTTATCTCGTCCGAGCAGGTGGCGAACATCATTGCCGACGATCGCGTGCAGGGTGCCGCATTAACCGGCTCCGAAAAAGCCGGTAGCGTGGTGGCCGCACAGGCGGCGAAGCACATCAAGAAATCTACCCTTGAACTGGGCGGTAACGACGTGTTCGTGGTGCTGGACGATGCGGACCTGGACAAAGCCGTCAAGATTGGCGTGAATGCGCGGCTCAACAACGCCGGGCAGGTCTGTACCGCGGCGAAGCGCTTTATCCTGCATGAAAAGATCGCCGACGCCTTCCTGAGCAAATTCACCGAGGCATTTAAGCAGGTGAAGATTGGCGATCCGCTCGACGAAAGCACCACGCTGGGGCCGCTGTCGTCGAAAGATGCGCTAGAAACGCTGACCAAACAGGTCAACGAGGCGGTGAAAAACGGCGCGACGCTGCACTATGGCGGCAAGCCGGTGCAGCGCGACGGGAGCTTTTTTGAACCGACGATCCTGACGAACATCTCGCGCGACAACCCGGCGTACTTCGAAGAGTTCTTCGGCCCGGTAGCGCAGATGTACGTGGTGAAAAACGACGACGAGGCGGTCGCGCTGGCGAACGACTCCCACTACGGCCTGGGCGGGGCGGTATTCAGCCAGGATATCGAGCGTGCGAAGAAAATGGCGTCCCGGATCGAGACCGGGATGGTGTATATCAACTGGCTCACCGATACCGCGCCAGAGCTGCCGTTCGGCGGCGTGAAGCGCTCCGGTTACGGACGCGAGCTGTCGGATCTGGGGATCAAAGAGTTTGTGAACCAGAAGCTGGTGGTGGTGCGTCAGTAAGAGGTCATAGTAAACCTGCCAGCCGGCAGGTTTACTATGAACAATGTCATCGCCTTTCTTGCCGGGTGGCGCTGCGCTTACCCGGCCTACAATGTGCAACAATTTTAATATATTGCCCCTTTCATTGTAGGCCCGTGCAAGCGTAGCGCCGCCGGGCGAAACGCACACACAGGCTTAGAAGGACACTCCACCGCCTACATATGCGCCGTCAATCAGCGTGTGGTTCGGACGACCGTCTTTACCATCAACGCTCACGTGGCGGTAGCCCACTTTCAGGGTCACTGGCGCGATCGGCGTCCAGCTTACGCCACCGTTGGCTTCCACGTAGTTTTTCACGCTGTTGTTCAGCCCTTCTGGCGCAACGTAGCCTTCACCGTACACGTGGATGCTGTCGGTCAGGGCAACGTTTACGCCGCCGCCGATCGGGAACGCCACGCCGTTATCGCCTTTTTTCGGGCCGATGTAGATGGCTTTGGCACCCGCATTCAGCATTACCGGGCCTACTTCCAGGTTGTAGCCTGCGCCCACGCCGCCGGTCTGGGTACCGTCATCGGTGTTTTTAAGCCAGTTGCTTTCGGCATACAGGCCGGATGAGGATTTCCCCATTTCGAGGTTGAGGTTGGTAAAGTTTTTACCCTGCTCAATGCTGCCACCCATTGCCAGAGCGGAACCCGAGAGGGCGGTCAGAGCAGAAAGAAGAAGGATATTCAGTTTTTTCATGTTTTATGCCTCGTCATTAAATTCATCTGGAGGCACCTTAACAAGCGATGTTTATGACTGCAAATGTGATGAAGGTCGCTGTTTTATACTGATATTGTTAACTTTTTTATTTGAAATGTTGCATCGATGTTTGATTGTCGAGGTGTCAATGCGTGATGTTTGGACGTTTAGGCACCGTTTAATTTTTTGACTAAACATAAACTGAACGAGGAAGGGATAGTGATTAGAGGCGAATTAATTGAGTTTCTAATAATTTCCAAAAGTATTTCAGATGACACACAATACAACACAACCTTACATTTCCGGGCAATGAATATACGTTCACCCGCGCACGCCGGTTGCCTTTCTATGTCATTTTTCTGACACGTTTATTCTTTACGTTGTTGGCTTCACTTACTGGATGCTAACAATATGAAAAGAAAAATTATTCCTGTGCTTATCGGTTGTGCGCTCTCTTTCTCTGGCCTGGCGGCACAGCCTACCGCTGAGCGCTATGTCGTCAGCTTCCCCGAGGGCTCCCATGTGAAATACAGCGGCGCGTTTGCCGATGCGTTTCCGAATGGGCTCCCGGTGGGGATTGGTTCTGGCCTGCTGTTTACGGGCAAGCAGGGCGATGCCCTGACGTTTGCGACCGTGACCGATCGTGGTCCCAACGCCGATGCGCCAAAAATGGGTAAAAACGAAGCCAAAATATTTGTCACGCCAGATTTCGCGCCGTTGTTGATGACCATCCGCGTCCAGAATGGCAAAGCGGAGGCGGTTGATGCCCGCCCGCTGCATGACGATAAAGGCGAGATTAACGGTCTGCCGCTGCAAAGCGGCGTGATTGGTTCCACCAATGAAGTGGCGTTCAGCGATACCTTAAAGACGCTCAAGGGTGACAACCGCGGACTGGATACGGAAGGCATCACGCCGGACGGCAAAGGCGGCTACTGGTTGTGCGACGAGTACGGCCCGTTCCTGATTAACGTCGACAGCAAAGGCAAGATCCTTGCGATCCACGGGCCGCAGGCCGCGGAAGGGGAAAAATCCATCGCGGGCGGTCTGCCAAACATCATCAAATGGCGCCAGCCCAACCGGGGCTTTGAAGGCCTGACCCGGATGCCGGACGGACGGATTATCGCCGCGGTGCAGAGCACGCTGGACATCGACGGTAAGAGCAAAAAGCAGGCGCTGTTCACCCGTCTGGTGAGCTTTGACCCTGCGACCGGCAAAACCGCAATGTACGGTTACCCTATCGACAGCGCGGCCTACGACAAAAACAGCGACGCCAAAATCGGCGACATCGTGGCGCTCGATAATCAGCACATCCTGCTGATTGAGCAGGGAAGCGATAAAAACGACGGGATGCGTAACCTGATTTACAAGGTGGATCTCAGCAAGGCGAGCGATCTTTCCGCCTTTGACAAGCCGGGCGAGTACCCGGAATTTGATGATGAGAAAACCCTGGCGCAGCGCGGCATTACGCTTGCGTCAAAAACGCAGGTGGCCGATCTCCGCGCGCTGGGCTGGCAGCAGGAGAAGGCTGAAGGACTGGCGCTGATCGACAGCAAAACGCTTGCGGTGGCGAACGATAACGACTTTGGCGTGAAGGTGGCGATGCAAAACCCGGTCGAGGGCAAGAAGCTTAAGGATTACCGGGTGAACGCGGAAGGCAAGCTGACGCTGGATGATAAACCGGTGGAAACCACGCTCAGCGTGAAGCCGCTGAAGAAGCCGGAGTCCGACAGCGAGCTGTGGATTGTGACGCTGCCGGAGGCGGTGAAATAAGTTTACCGCTCACCCCTCTCCCCACAGGGGAGAGGGAATTGTTCGGAGCGCATAGTTAAGCGGGGAGGCTATTTCTTCAGACCCGCAAACGCCGCCCGAATCTCCTCTTCCGGCAGTTGGATGCCTATAAACACCATCACGCTGTGCGGCGGTTCATCGCCCCACGGTCGGTCCCAGTCGGCGCTGTACAGGCGCTGCACGCCCTGGAACAGCAGGCGGTTGGGCTCGCCGTCAATCCACAGCATCCCCTTGTAGCGCAGCAGCTTGTCGGCAAACGACAGCAGCAGGTTCTCCATCACGCGCGAAACCTCGCTGATATCCACCGGATAATCCAGCTCCACCACAATTGACGCCACGTCGTTTTGCTTGTCTCCCATAAAGTGGAATCGCGGTTTCGCGGTGACGTTCTCCTCCAGCATAAAGCCGTTGGTGTTGAACAGCTGAGACAGGTCGATATCGCCGTGCGTCACCGTGTAAATTGGCGCGCGGGAGTTGATGCGCGTCAGGCGCTCGCGAAGCTTAACGCTTTCGCCCGCCACGTCGGTTTTGGTCAGCAGGATGCGGTCGGCGTAGCCCACCTGAGACTGGGCGATGGTGAACTGGTTCATCTGCTCATCGGCGTGGACCGCATCGACCAGGGCAATGACGCCGTCGAGCAGGTAGCGCTGGCAAAGGATCTCGTGAGAGAAAAAGGTCTGAATAATCGGGCCGGGGTCGGCCATGCCGGTGCACTCGATCACCAGACGGTCAAAGTCGATTTCACCGCGATCGCGGCTGTCGAGCAGGTCCAGCAGGGCGTCTTCCAGCTCGTTAGAGCGGGTGCAGCAGATGCAGCCGTTGGTCAGGGTTTTGATCTGCGTGGCGCGATCGCCAATCAGCTGGTCGTCTACGGAGACTTCGCCAAATTCGTTTTCGATGACGGCGATTTTGAAGCCGTGCTGCTCGTTCAGAATGTGGCGCAGCAGGGTGGTTTTACCGGCGCCGAGGAAACCGGTCAGCAGGGTAACGGCAATCGGGGTCATGGTCTCTCCTTTAGCAGCAGCGGACGCCGCCTTCTCCACTTCCGCCGTAGCGCGCTTCCTGACGCTCGCGGAAGAATTCGGTGTAGGTCATGTATGGCTTATCCGGATGGTTGGTCTTCATATGCTCAACGTAGTTGTCATAGTCCGGAATGCCAATCAGCATTTTCGCCGCCTGACCGAGGTATTTTTTTGCTTCGCCTAAGTTACCAAACATAACGTGTCCTGATAAGAAAAAGCCCGGTGGCGCGCAGCGAACCGGGCCTACAGTACCGTTGTAGGGCGGGTCAGCGCAGCGCCACCCGCCATTGTTTTAGTGGTGTGAAGAGGTCTTCACGCCGCCTTCCGGCACCGGTACGTACGGGGTTTCTTTATCCGTACGGCCTTCAGCGTTACGCACTTTCAACCAGGTTTTGATGCCGTAGAAGATAATGCTGTACACCACCACCAGGAACAGAATGCTCAGACCCGCGTTGGTGTAGTTGTTCACCACGATATGGTTCATGTTGGCAATCTGCTGGGCAGTCAGGTCTGCGCCGCCTGCGGCAATCTTCTCTTTATACTGGTTAGCCATGAAGAAGAAGCCTTCCAGCTGCGGGTTGGCGCTGAACAGCTTCAGGCCAAGCGCCCAGGTGGTGCAGAGCAGCAGCCACAGCGCAGGCACCACGGTGACCCAGATGTATTTGGTGCGCTTCATCTTCACCAGTACCACGGTGCCGAGCACCAGCGCCACGGCAGCCAGCATCTGGTTAGAGATACCGAACAGCGGCCACAGGCTCTTCACGCCGCCGAGCGGGTCGACAACGCCCTGATACAGCAGGTAGCCCCACAGGCCGACGCAGCCCGCCGTACCCAGAATGCCCGCCACCAGAGAGTCGGTTTTCTTCAGGAACGGCACGAAGTTACCGAGCAGGTCCTGCAGCATGAAGCGGCCCGCACGGGTACCGGCGTCCAGCGCGGTGAGGATGAACAGCGCTTCGAACAGAATACCGAAGTGGTACCAGAAGCCCATGTCCGCCCACGGCAGCACTTTGTGGAACACGTGTGCGATACCGACAGCCAGCGTCGGTGCGCCACCGGCGCGGTTCAGCACGGACGGTTCGCCGATGTCCTTCGCGGTTTGCATGATCTGCTCAGGCGAAATCACGAAGCCCCAGGAGCTGACGGTCGCCGCCGCGTGTGCGCTGGCGTCTTTCAGCTGCGCCATAATCAGCGCCGCGTTGTCGCCGCCCATCTCGTGCAGGTTAGGCATAGTAATGCCAAGACCCGCCGGTGGGGTGTTCATCGCAAAGTACAGACCCGGTTCGATGATGGACGCGGCAACCAATGCCATGATCGCCACGAAGGACTCCATCAGCATCGCGCCGTAGCCGATCAGACGTGCGTCTTTCTCGTTCGCCAGCAGCTTAGGCGTGGTACCGGAGGAGATCAGGGCGTGGAAGCCGGAGACCGCACCGCAGGCAATGGTGATGAACAGGAACGGGAACAGAGCGCCTTTCCACAGCGGACCGGTACCGTCGATGTACTGCGTTACCGCAGGCATTTTCAGATCCGGGTTGATCAGCAGGATGCCGATCGCCAGACCAACGATAACGCCGATTTTAAGGAAGGTGGCCAGGTAGTCACGCGGGGCCAGAATCAGCCAGACCGGCAGCAGCGCGGAGATAAACGCATAGCCAATCAGCGCGAAGGTGATGGTGGTGTCCTTGAAGGTCAGCGCCGGGCCCCAGTACGGGTCGTGCGCAATCACGCCGCCGAAGTAGATGGAGGCGACCAGCAGCACGATACCAATCACCGACACTTCGCCCACGCGTCCCGGACGCAGGAATCGCATGTAGATCCCCATGAACAGCGCAATCGGTACGGTAGAGCAGACGGTGAAGACACCCCACGGGCTTTCGGCCAGCGCTTTCACCACGATCAGGGCCAGCACCGCAAGGATGATGATCATGATCAGGAAGCAGCCGAACAGGGCGATAGTCCCCGGCACGCGGCCCATCTCCTCTTTGACCATCTCACCCAGAGAGGCGCCGTTACGGCGAGAAGAGATAAACAGCACCATAAAGTCCTGCACCGCACCCGCCAGCACCACGCCCGCCAGCAGCCAGAGCGTACCCGGCAGGTAACCCATCTGCGCGGCCAGCACCGGGCCCACCAGCGGGCCTGCACCGGCGATAGCGGCAAAGTGGTGACCAAACAGCACGTAGCGGTTGGTTGGCACGTAGTTCAGGCCGTCATTGTTAATGACCGCCGGGGTGGCACGCGTCGGGTCGAGCTTCATGACCTTCTGCGCGATGTATAAGCTGTAGTAGCGATAAGCCACAAGATAGACGGAAACCGACGCGACCACGATCCACAGGGCGCTTACGTGTTCGCCCCGGCGTAATGCGACAACCGCCAGACAAAAAGCGCCGAGGATCCCGAGTAAGGCCCAGGGCACGTGCTTCAGTAGTTTTTTAGTATCCATAGTAAGACCTGGTTTTTTATGTAAAGAAAAAAGGGTCAGGGTTCGTTGTGAGGAGGTATTGATTAATGCTGGAGCGATCGTGCCAGATCAACGCGCGCGTAAAGGACGGTAAATGAATGAGTGGTTGAAAGTGCCGGGTGAGCGGTCAAAGGCGGCGACGAGCGGTTTCGGCTCGCCGCCAGTGGGCGAAATTATGTGATTGAGATCACTTGATTATTCGGGGTACGCTCCACGGCCAGATAGCTTTCCAGCGTCCTGATGAGCTTCTCCTTCAGCCAGCTCGGTTCCAGTATCTGAATATGGGGGAGCCAGTAGAACAGCAGCGGCAGGATCTGGTTCTCGTGGGCCGCCTGGCAGCGCAGCGTGACGCCGCCCTGTTGCTCCTCCAGCAGCTCCTGTTCCGGCAGAAGATCGCGGCGCAGGAAGTAATGTGAAATATTATCTTTAATGAATATTTTCACCGCGAAAGTATCTTCGGACACCCAGGGATCAAGGCTTTTTTCCAGCAGCTCAAGGACATTTTCTTCGGGAGTGAAGGTCGTTTTCTGAATATCAAACCAGCTAATCTGGCTCAATGAGAAGGATTTCAGTCGGCTATTTTCGGTGGCTTGTAAATACCATATATTTTTTTTGTTAATGAGTTTATAGGGATTAATCAGGCGGGTTTTGCCCTTATAAACGATCTGGCAAACATTATGGTTTTTAATCGATTTCTCGACTTTCGTTAAATGACGGCGAATATCGCGTTCTAATGTGTGTTCCGCTTCATTACCAAGAATAAGAATATGGTTTTCGTCTACGCGCGTCTCAAGCTTTTGCCAGAATTCCGTATTTCTTTCAGGGAAAAAGCTGTCGGCATTCAGAAAGTTAGCCAGAGTATGGTGCAATCCTTGTCCGCCGGGCGATTGTGCAGAATGAATCAGACGATATAGCCCGTTACCGGTATGTTCAACAATGGGAGAGAGTGCATTTAAATCCCGATAGACGGTGCGCTCGGTAATTTTAAATTTCTCCATTAGCGCACTGCGGTTTACCACACCGTTTAAATGTAGCTCAAGGAGAATATCGACCAGACGTTCAGCCGAGCGGCTCCGCGTCGTTTTAGCCATAAGGTCATCCTGTATATATAGGCATGCGCTGAATGATGCGGGGGCACTGACACAACCTGTCAGTATTCAGGCACAGAAAATTTCTCTTATGGGTATATAACGGCGTGATTTAGCGGAAACCTTAGGAGTTTTTGCAGAAAGCGGCGCTGGCCGGAAAAAAGGCCAGCGCGAGGGAGATCACACGGCGGCTTCCGTCTCCAGCATGACCGGGTGGAAACGGCGCCTGAAGTAGATCAGGCCGTGGCCCGCATCACTCAGGATGATGTTTTTAATTTCAACAAGATAAACCAGATGCGTGCCGATGGTTTGCACCTGGCTTATTTCGCCTTCAAGGCTGGCCAGCGCGCCCTTGAGCACCGGCTGCGCCAGCGGGCCTTTCTGCCAGCAGGAGAGGGCAAAGCGATCCTCCATCGTCATACCGGTCATCCCGGCGAAATGGCGAGCCATGATCTCCTGCTCATGGTTCAGAACGTTAACGCACAGCCTGCCGTTGCCCTGGAATACCGGGTTCATGGCGCTGTTGGCGTTGATGCATACCATCACCGACGGCGGGGTGTCCGTGACCGAGCAGACGGCGGTGGCGGTGATGCCGCAGCGTCCGGCCTCACCCTCGGTGGTGACAACATTGACCGCGGCCGACAGGCTGGCCATCGCGTCGCGAAAACGCAGGCGTTGTTCTGATTGCATGAAAACCTCCCGCTGCGCTATTTCAGCAGCTTATCCAGCATGTTGATATCGCTGTTATTGTGCAGGTGCGGCACCGTCCAGCCGTGTTGGTCGTATTCGGACATGCAGCGGTCGACCATCGCCATCATCTTGTCCATGTTGCCGGAGCTCTGCGCCTGGCGCAGACACTGCAGGCGGATCTCATCCTGGCTGCCGGAGTAGTTAATTTCGTACAGCTCGTGACGACCGCCAAACTCGCTGCCGATGGCATCCCACATCAGTTTCAAAATCTTGATGCGTTCGACGTGATCCATGCCGTTGGAGCCGCGCACGTATTTCGCCAGATACTGGTCGATCTGCGGGTTGTTCAGATCCCGGGCGCTGGACGGCAGGTAGATCAGCCCGGAAGTGACGTTACGCTCGATGATGTTCTTGATCTTCGCGTAGGCCATCGGGGCCATCACGCGGTAGGTCTGCAACGCCGCGTGGTCAGGAAGATACGCGCCGTTGACCCACGGCGTGGCTTCGGAACACATGGAGTCGCTCAGCGCCCAGAACATGTTGCGCCAGGCCACCACTTCGCCGAGATCCGCCTGCACGCCGCGGAACTCCAGGGTGCCGGTGCACTCCAGGGATTTCTTCAGCAGGGCGGTGATGAAGTCGAGCTTCACCGCCAGGCGCACGCAGGCCTGCAGCGGGTACATGCGGGCGAAACCGCCTTCCATCGTCCAGCGGCGGCAGCGGTCGAAATCGCGGTAGATCAGCACGTTTTCCCACGGGATCAGCACGTGATCCATCACCAGGATGGCATCGTTCTCGTCAAAGCGGCTGGAGAGCGGATAGTCGTACGGGGATCCGGTTGCGCCTGCCACCATCTCGTAGGAGGCGCGGGAGATCAGCTTCACGCCCTCGGCATCCATCGGCGCGACGAACATCAGCGCGAAGTCCGGGTTTTCGCCCATCACCTGCGCGGAACCGAACCCGATCATGTTGTAGTGGGTCAGGGCGGAGTTGGTGGCTACCACTTTCGCGCCGCTGACGATAATCCCGGCGTCGGTCTCTTTCTCCAGCTTGATGTAGACGTCTTTTACCTCGTCCGCTGGCTTGTGGCGGTCGATCGGCGGGTTAACGATGGCGTGGTTGAAGTACAGGCCGGTTTCCTGAATGCGGGTGTACCAGTTCCGGGCGTTCTGCTCGAACTGGCCGTAGAAGGCCGGGTTGGCGCCCAGCGCGCAGCCGAACGCGGCTTTATAGTCCGGCGTGCGGCCCATCCAGCCGTAGCTCAGGCGCGACCACTCGGCGATGGCATCGCGCTGCTGGCGCAGGTCGTCGGCGCTTTTCGCCACGCGGAAGAACTTGTGGGTATAGCCGCCGCTGCCGGTGTCGGTGCCCCAGCACAGCGTGTCCTGCATGTCCGGCTTGTGCAGCGCGTCGTACATCTGTGCGATGGAGGCCGCCGCATTGCGAAACGCCGGATGGGTGGTGACGTCTTTGACGCGCTCGCCGTAGATATAAATCTCACGCCCGTCCTGCAGGCTTTTTAAATACTCTTCACCGGTTAACGGACGTTTGGCATCGGCGCGGAACTCTTCAGGCTTCATAGGGACCTCGTATCGGAATAGGGTTGTTAAATTTATGTTTTTTTTTGTTGTTTAATTGAAGCCTGAGAGGGACGTAACGTGAAGGGACGATTGGGACAACGACGGGTACTTTTCGGGTGGGATGTGGTTTTGTGATCTGTGCGGCTTTTTGGCGGGTGGCGCTGCGCTTACCCGCCCTACGAACCGTGATGCGTTCAGGAAACCGGTACTTTCTGCGCCCGATACGCGCTGGGCGAGCATCCCACTAAGCGGTTAAAAAAGCGGGCGAAATAGGCCGGATCTTTGAACCCCAGCTGCCAGGCAATCTCGCTGACGGTGCTGTCGGAGAAGAGCAGCAGGCGTCTGGCCTCCCGCAGCTGGCGGTCGAAGATCAGGCGTTTTGGCGGACGGTTGGCGAAGCGGCGGCAGATATCGGTCAGGCGAGATTCGGTCAGGTGCAGCTCGCTGGCGTATTCCGGCACCGTCCAGTGCTGGTGGTAGTGGGTGTCGATCAGCTGGGTAAAGCGCTGAAACAGCTTCAGCTCGCCGCGCATGCCGCCTGAGGCGTGGTCGTCGAGCTTCGCGTTGCGCAGCAGCAGCGTAAACACCGCCTGCGCCAGCAGGACCAGGGTATGCTCGCGCCCGGGCAACTGCTCCGTGGATTCCCGGGCAATCAGCTGCCAGTAGTGCTTCAGCGCCGCCAGCTCGTCCGGCCTGTCGGCAAGCGAGAGGCAAATCCCCGGCAGGCCAAACGCCTCCCGCGTGCCGGGGTAGAGCACCTCCAGCAGCGGCCAGATCAGATCCTCGCGCACCGTCAGCACGTGACCGTCGCTGTCGGATTCGGTGATAAACGCGTGCGGCACCGACGGCGGCGTGAGGACAAACAGCGGCGCCTGCACCGAATAGCGGTGATCGTCGAGCTGGAGCTCGATTTGCCCGGTATCGAGAAAGTGCATCTGAAAGTACTGGTCGTGACGATGCGCCTGCATGTCGCGGCCAAAAAAGGCCGCCATGCGGGCGAACGACTGGTAGTGCACATCGTCGGTGCCCAGACTTTCGTCGTACTCCTTGCTGATATCAATGTTGGCGATAGGGTTCTGGCACATGATCGTTCCTCTGTTGATCCCGCTGCGTCATCGGAATGCGCGTCAGCACCAGCGCGCCGACCACCAGCAGTCCGGCCACAAACCACAGCCCCGAGCTGAAGCTGCCGGTCGCGTCGCGCAGGATCCCAATCAGCAGCGGGCTGACGGCGGAGCCGACGTTGCCGATGGCGTTGATCACCGCCAGCGCCACCGCGCGGGACTGCAGGCTAATAACCCGATCCGGCGTGGTCCAGAATATCGCCATGGCGGTAAACGATCCGGTTGAGGCCATGATGATGCCAAGCAGCTGGATCAGGCTGTGATCCGTCGCGGAGGCCAGCATCCATCCCGCCGCGGCGAACAGGTACGGCAGGATGGTGTGCTTTTTTCGCTCTTTCAGCCTGTCGGAACGGCGGCTCCACCAGATCATCCCGAGGATGGTGCAGAACTGCGGGATCGCCGCCAGCAGGCCGATGACGATATTGCTGCTGCCCGTGTTGAAGCTTTGCAGGATCTGCGGCGTCCAGATGTTGATCGCACTCAGCGTATTGGTCAGGCAGAAGTAGGCCAGCGTGTAGAGCAGCACCGCCGGGGTCAGCACCTCGCGCAGCGTCGAACGCGGCGTGACGGATTGGGCAATCGCGACCTCCTGCTCGCGGGCGATCATCGTTTTGAGCGCCTGCTTTTCGTCCTCATCCAGCCAGGTGGCCTGATCCGGCGTGTCGTTGAGGTAAAACCAGGTCACCACGCCGAGCACCACCGACGGCAGCCCTTCCAGCAGGAACAGCCACTGCCAGCCCTTGAGGTTCCACAGTCCGTCCATCGCCAGAATGTACCCGGAGAGGATCGAGCCGAGCATCATGGTGACCGGCATAGCAATCATAAACAGCGCGTTGGCGCGGGCGCGGTGATAGGCCGGGAACCACCAGGTGAGATAGACCAGAATACCCGGCAGGAAACCGGCTTCGGCAATGCCCACCAACATGCGCAGAACGTAGAGGGTTTCGGGGCTGGTGGCGAACATGGTGCAGGTGGAGGCCACACCCCACACCACCATGATCCCGGCGATCCAGCGGCGTGCGCCGATCTTCGCCAGCATGATGTTGCTCGGGATGCCGCACAGTACGTAGGTGACGTAAAACAGCGTCGCGGCCAGGCCAAACATGGTTGACGTGAGGCCCAGATCTTTACCCATTGTCAGCCCGGCGAAGCCGATGTTGATGCGATCGAGGAACGAGAAGACAAACAGGATAAAGAGAAAGACGATCAGGCGTCGGAACAGCTTGTGAATGACGCGGTGTTCAACAGCTTTATTATCATGGGTTTGCAGGGTAGAGGTCGTCATGGTGCGCTCCAGATCTTACGTTTAGTAGACGGATTTATTGTTATGAACTGACGTAACCGGTGTTTCGATAAAGCGTGCCGCCAGCGCTTCCGCGCCGCGGGCAAGCAGGGTAGTGTCGACCCCGACGGCAACAAACAGCGCGCCGAGCTCAAGATAGCGTTTTGCCAGCGGTTCATTCGCCATCAGGATGCCGGGAGCTTTACCGGCAGCGCGTATCTGCGCGATCGCCTGCTCAATGGCGGCCTGCACCTCCGGGTGCTGCGGATTGCCGGCAAAGCCCATGTCGGCGCTCAGATCCGCCGGGCCGATAAACACGCCGTCGACGCCTTCTACGTCCAGGATCTGCGGCAGGTTTTTCAGCGCCTCGCGGGTTTCAATCTGCACCAGCACGCACATAGCGTCGTTGGCCTGCTGCAGGTAATCGGGAATGCGGTTCCAGCGCGACGCGCGCGCCAGGGCGCTGCCCACCCCGCGAATGCCCGCAGGCGGGTAGCGGGTGGCACGTACCGCCAGACGCGCTTCGTCGGCGTTTTGCACCATCGGCACCAGCAGGGTTTGCGCACCCACGTCCAGCAGCTGTTTGATCTGCACCGGGTCGTTCCACGACGGGCGGACCACCGGCTGGCTGGGATAAGGGGCGATAGCCTGCAGCTGAGTTAAGACGGTCTGGACGCTGTTCGGCGCGTGCTCGCCGTCGATCAGCAGCCAGTCGAAGCCTGCTCCGGCCAGCAGCTCGGCGCTGTAGCTGCTGGTCAGCCCCAGCCATAACCCAATTTGCGGACGGCCTGCTTTCAGCGCCGCTTTAAATGCGTTTTGCATCGTGCTCTCCTAGACAAAGCGGCAGCTGATGGAGCCCATGTTGCCGTAATCGACGTGGAAGGTGTCGCCTCTGCTGGCGGGCACCGGGCGGGTAAACGAGCCGCCGAGAATGATCTGGCCAGGCTCAAGCTGCACGTCGTACGGCGCAAGCTTGTTGGCCAGCCACGCCACGCCGTTGGCCGGGTGGTTCAGGACGCCTGCGGCCACGCCGGTCTCTTCGATCACGCCGTTGCGGTAGAGCAGGGCGGAGATCCAGCGCAGGTCCAGCTCGTCGGGCTTAATCGGACGGCCGCCGAGGATCACGCCCGCGTTGGCGGCGTTATCGGAGATGGTGTCGAAGACCTTGCGCGGACGCTGGGTCTCCGGGTCGACGTTGTGGCAGCGGGCGTCGATCAGCTCCAGCGCGGGGATGACGTAATCCGTGGCGTTATAGACGTCGAAGATCGTGCAGTTCGGGCCGCGCAGCGGTTTTGCCAGCACGAACGCCAGCTCCACTTCAATGCGCGGGACGATAAAGCGATCGACGGGAATGTCGCTGCCGTCATGGAAGAACATGTCGTCCAGCAGTGCGCCGTAGTCCGGCTCGCTGATCTGCGAGCTGGCCTGCATCGCTTTAGAGGTGAGGCCGATCTTGTGGCCCTTCAGCACGCGGCCTTCGGCGATCTTGAGGCTCACCCATTCGCGCTGGACGGCGTAGGCGTCTTCAATCGTAATCTCCGGATAGTCCAGCGAGATCGCGCGGATCTGCTCCCGGGACTGTTCCGCCTGATGCAGACGATGGGCGATCAGGGTATGGGTATGTTTGTCGAGCATGGCGTATCCTTTATGCGGCTGTTGCCGGGTGGCGCTGCGCTTACCCGGCCTACGTTCGAGCCGTTGTAGGCCCGGTAAGCGCAGCGCCACCGGGCAAGCAGAGGGCTACTTAAACAACGCGTGCACGTTGTTCTGTTTGTAATTGAGCGTCGGGTGCAGTTCGTCGAGCTCAAACGACAGCGCCAGGTAGCGGCTCGCCATCAGCTCCGCGAAGTGCGCTTTGATAAGCCCAAACAGCATCTCCCCCACGGCCTCCCGGCTCTCCAGACTGCGCCCCGCGCCAATCTTCAGCGTCATATGGACAAAGGCGTAATCGTGTTTTCCGTCGGCCATCTGCCAGGTGTCCAGCCAGTGGGCGCGGCTGCGGATACCGCCGAGCGGGAAGATGCCCGTGGCGGCGAGCGCCTCGTTCACTTTGGCGAACAGCGCCGGCAGGTCGGCCTGCTCGCGGATGTTGTCGGTACATTCAGCAATAAAGTGCGGCATGGTGGCTCCTTACGCGGGCAGAGGGAAAACGGCGTTGACCTGGCCGGTGCCGGAGCTGGCGAACAGCTCGGTGAGAAACTCCACCTTGCCGTCGTATTTGTCCCAGCCGAGCATGCCCAGCAGCATCACCGTGTCGTGCATGTTGCCCTCGCCGTAGCAGTAGTCGGCGTACTCCGGCAGCATGCTGCAGAATTCTTTGAACTGACCCTCGCGCCACAGCTTCACGACGCGCTCGTCCATCTGGCGGTCGAACTCGCGGGTGTAGCTGTTCATCCCTTCTTCCGCGCGCTGGTCGTCGATAAAGCGGTGCGACAGCGAGCCGCTGGCGAGCACCGCCACGGTGCCGTCGTATTTTTCAATGGCGCTGACGATGGCCTCGCCCAGCCTGCGGCTGTCGGCGAAGTCGTGAACCGTGCAGAACGCCGAGATAGAGACCACTTTGAAGTGCTTATCCGCGTTCATGTAGCGCATTGGCACCAGCGTGCCGTACTCAAGCTTGAGGCTCGGAATGTTGTGCGCTTTGGCGCGCACGCCAAGCTTCACCGCCTCGTCGGCTATCAGCTGGCCGAGTTCCGGGTTGCCGTCGTAGTCGTAAGTCATGTCGCGAATAAAGTGCGGCAGCTCGTTGCTGGTGTAGACGCCCGAAAAATGGTCCGCACAGTTGATGTGGTAGGCGCTGTTCACCAGCCAGTGGGTGTCGAAGACGATAATGGTATCGACGCCCAGCTCCCGGCAGCGCTTGCTGATCTCTTTATGTCCGTCGATAGCGCCCTGGCGGCAGCCGTGGTTTTTACCCGGCAGCTCGGAGAGATACATCGACGGCACGTGGGTGATTTTTGCCGCTAACGCTAATTTACCCATTTTCAGATCCCCCACTTTGGAATCGGATGGTCGCCCATGGAGATGCAGACGTTCTTCATCTCCGCGAACACCTCGAAGCTGTACTCGCCGCCCTCGCGGCCGGTGCCGGAGGCCTTCACGCCGCCAAACGGCTGGCGCAGGTCGCGCACGTTCTGGGTGTTGACGAACACCATGCCCGCTTCGATATTGCGCGCCAGACGGAGTACCTTGCTCACGTCCTGCGTCCAGATGTATGACGCCAGGCCGTACTCCACGTCGTTGGCCAGGCGCAGCCCTTCCGCTTCGTCCTTGAACGGCAGCAGGCAGGCCACCGGCCCGAAGATCTCCTCCTGCGCCACGCGCATGCGGTTATCAACATCCGCCAGCACGGTCGGGCGCAGGAAGTTGCCGCCTTTCAGGTGTGCAGGCAGGTCGGTCGGTTTGTCCGGGCCACCCGCCAGCAGGGTTGCGCCTTCCTCGATGCCGAGGCGGATATAGCCGGAGACTTTCTCCCAGTGCTGCTGGCTAATCAGCGCGCCAATCTGGGTGTTCGGATCGGTCGGGTCGCCCACGCGCAGGCGGTTGGCGCGCTCGGCAAAGCGCTTGACGAATTCCGGGTAGATGCTCTGCTGGATAAAGATGCGCGAGCCCGCGGTGCAGCGCTCGCCGTTGATGGAGAAGATGGTGAAAAGGGCGGCGTCCAGCGCGCGCTCGATATCCGCGTCTTCAAAAATCAGTACCGGGGATTTGCCGCCCAGCTCCATGGAGTACTTCTTCAGCCCGGCATTTTTCATGATGTTGCGCCCGGTGGCGGTGCCGCCGGTGAAAGAGACGGCGCGCACGTCGTGATGCCGCACCAGCGCATCGCCTGCCGTCGCGCCGTAGCCCTGAACGACGTTCAGCACGCCCGCCGGAATACCCGCTTCGAGGGCCAGTTCGCCCAGACGGTCGGCGGTCAGCGGGGAGAGTTCAGACATCTTCAACACCGCGGTATTACCTAAGGCCAGACAGGGCGCGACCTTCCAGGTGGCGGTCATAAACGGCACGTTCCACGGCGACACCAGCGCGCAGACGCCCACCGGCTGCACCAGGGTGTAGTTGAGCATCTTGTCGTCAACCGGGTAGGTCTTGCCGTTCATCTGCTGGCACACCTCGGCGAAAAATTCGAAGTTGTGCGAGGCGCGCGGGATCAGCACGTTTTTGGTCTGGTGGATCGGCAGCCCGGTATCGGCGGTTTCCATGGCGGCAATCTCCGGCACGTTCTGGTCGATCAGATCGCCCAGACGACGCATCAGGCGCGCGCGCTCCTTCATCGGCAGGTTGGCCCACTTCGGAAACGCCTCTTTGGCGGCGGCAACGGCCTGATGGATTTCGGCTTCACCGCCGAAGGCCACTTCTGCCAGGACCTCGCCGGAGGCCGGGTTAGTGGTGTGGAAGTAGTCGCTACCCGCGACGTTTTTACCGTTGATCCAATGGTTTATCTTTTTCATTTTGCCGTCTCCTCACTCACAATTCGGTTCACCAGGCGTCCCACGCCTTCCACTTCCACCACCACCTCATCGCCCGGCACCACGTCGGAGAGCCCCTTCGGCGTGCCGGTGGCAATCATGTCGCCCGGCTGCAGGGTCATAAAGTCGCTCAGATACGCAATCAGGTACGGGATGCTGAAGATCAGATCCGCCGTGGTGCCTTCCTGACGCAGCTCGCCGTTCACGAAGGTGCGCAGGGCGAGGTTGTGCGGGTCGGGAATGGCCTCTTTTGGCACGATGTTGGGGGATATGGGGGTCAGCCCGTCGCGGCTTTTCACCCGCAGGTTCGGGCGGTAGTAGTTTTCCAGGTAGTCGCGGATGGCGTAGTCGTTGCAGACCGTATAGCCCGCAACATAGTCCATCGCCTCGGCTTCGCTCACCTTACGCGCCGTTTTGCCGATGACCACCACCAGCTCCGCTTCATAGTGCATGTACTCGACGTTGTTCGGGCGCACCGAGGTCTGGTTGTCACCGTTGAAGGTGTTCGGCGCTTTGATAAAGACCAGCGGCTCGGTGGGCGGCTTGAAGTCCAGCTCGCTGGCGTGATCGGCATAGTTCAGACCGAGGGCAAACAGCGTAGCGTGCGGCGGCGTGCGGTGTGTGTGAGCGACGTCGCGTTCATCCACCACCGGGTTTTCCAGCGGCGGAAACCCCTCCGCCAGAATACGCACGCGATCGCCCGGGCGGATCTCTACGCGGCTGTGCGGGGTACCGAGCAGGATCGCATCGCCGGGATTAAGGGTGGCGAACTCGCTCAGGGCGCTCAGCAGTTCGGCAGCGTTACGCTGCAGATTGGCGGTGTTCCAGTGGTCCGCTTCGCGGCCGTTGATCTCGGTGATGATGGTCAGGTTATCCACGTGATCAACGGCGACCGGTTCGCCAAGCGGGCAGAATCCGTCTCGGCATTTGGCCTTGATGGCCGGGCGGTAGAAGCTCTCTTCCGGCAGGCTCACCTCGTTGGCGAGCGCGTATCCCGCAATATATTCCGCGGCGTCCTCCACGCGCACCTTGCTGGCGGTTTTACCGACCACCAGCGCCACCGTGGCGCCGCTCAGCACCGTTTCCCCCTGCGGGAACGGAATGGGCTCGCCCGCGCGAATCACGGTGTTATGCGGTTTGATAAACCACACCGCCGTTTTCGGCGGCGTGTTGTAGGGGGCTTTTTCAAACGCCTCATGCCAGGCTTCGCACTGGCTTTGATGGTTGAGGGCGACAGCAAAAACGGTACCTTTCATTCACATACTCCTCAGGCCGGAGGTCCGGTTTGGATTTCATTAATATGTTAATGATCTGGTTTTATGCTTTTGCTGTTTATTTCGCAATCAGAAGTGAAAAATTTGTGATATGAATAACAATAAATTCACATATTCTTTTTTATGCATAGTAAAATCAGGTGGTTAATAAAATTAATGGGTTTCTGTTAGACTTTTTGGCAGAAAACGTGTTGTTTATAAAAACATCTTTTAGTGTTTGTTTACTTGTTAATGATGTGAAGGGAACAGGCTATGCATGATTCATTAACCATCGCGCTGCTGCAGGCGCGGGAAGCGGCGATGTCCTACTTCCGCCCGATTGTGAAGCGCCATAATCTTACCGAGCAGCAGTGGCGTATTGTGCGCGTGCTGGCTGAACATCCGTCGATGGATTTTCACGATCTGGCGTTTCGCACCTGCATCCTGCGCCCGAGCCTGACCGGCATTCTGACGCGTATGGAGCGCGACGGCCTGGTGCTGCGCTTAAAGCCGGTGAACGACCAGCGCAAGCTGTACGTCTCGCTGACCAAAGAGGGCAATGCGCTGTATGAGCACGCCCAGGCGCAGGTGGAGGAGGCGTATCAGCAGATTGAGGCGGAATATACGCCGGAGAAGATGAAACAGCTGACGGCGCTGCTGGAAGAGTTTATTGAACTCGGAAACCGTCATAACGCAGCGCGGGATGAAGAGTAAAAACCACAAATTCCAGGATGAATTTCGTAAAGTTTTCCCTTTCCAGGCCGAAAATTCTGTATCTGTCTGAGGAAAGAGAAAACATGTTAAACCGTATCAAGATTGTCACCAGCTTAATGCTGGTTTTAGCGATATTTGGCCTTTTACAACTCACATCCGGTGGTCTTTTCTTTAATGCTCTGAAGAATGACAAAGAGAATTTCACCGTCCTGCAAACCATTCGCCAGCAACAGTCCACGCTGAACGCCAGCTGGGTAGCGTTGCTGCAAACCCGTAATACCCTGAACCGCGCGGGTATCCGTTACATGATGGATCAGAGCAATATCGGCAGCGGCGCGACCGTGAACGATTTGATGCAAATCGCGTCTGCGTCTCTGAAACAGGCGGAAAAAAACTGGGCTGCCTACGAAGCCCTGCCGCGCGATCCGCGTCAAAGCGATGCGGATGCCATGGAGATCAAGCGTAACTATGATATTTACCACGGCGCGCTGGCGGAGCTGATCCAGCTGCTGGGCGCGGGCAAAATCAACGCCTTCTTCGACCAGCCGACCCAGAGTTACCAGGACGGTTTTGAGAAGCAGTACGTGAGCTACCTGCAGCAGAACGACAAGCTGTATCAGATGGCGGTCGAAGACAGCAACAGCTCCTACAGCCAGGCTATCTGGGTGCTGATCAGCGTCCTGATTGCCGTGCTGGTGGTGATCGTGGCCGTCTGGCTGAACATCAAGCAGACGCTGATCTCCCCGCTGAATCGTCTGATCGACAACATTCGCCATATCGCCAGCGGCGACCTGGTGAAGCGTATTGAAGTTCAGGGCACCAACGAGATGGGTGAACTGGCCGACTCGCTGCGCCATATGCAGGGGGAGCTGGTGCGTACCGTTGGCGACGTGCGTAACGGCGCGAATGCGATCTACAGCGGCGCGAGTGAAATCGCGATGGGCAACAATGACCTCTCCTCCCGTACTGAACAGCAGGCCGCTTCCCTGGAAGAGACCGCTGCCAGCATGGAGCAGCTGACGGCGACCGTTAAGCAGAACGCCGAGAACGCCCGTCAGGCGAGCCATCTTGCCCTGAGCGCCTCCGAAACCGCGCAGAAAGGCGGCAAAGTGGTAGATAACGTGGTGCAGACCATGCGCGATATCGCGGGCAGTTCGCAGAAAATTGCCGACATTATCAGCGTGATCGACGGCATTGCTTTCCAGACCAACATCCTGGCACTGAACGCGGCGGTAGAAGCGGCGCGTGCGGGCGAGCAGGGTCGCGGTTTTGCGGTGGTAGCAGGTGAAGTGCGTAACCTGGCCCAGCGCAGCGCCCAGGCGGCACGCGAGATCAAGAGCCTGATCGAAGACTCCGTGGGTCGTGTGGAAGTGGGGTCAACGCTGGTCGAAAGCGCCGGTGAAACCATGGGTGAGATCGTGAATGCGGTCACCCGCGTCACGGACATCATGGGCGAAATCGCCTCTGCGTCTGACGAGCAGAGCCGCGGTATCGACCAGGTCGGTCTGGCGGTGGCAGAGATGGATCGCGTGACCCAGCAGAACGCCTCGCTGGTGGAAGAGTCTGCCGCAGCGGCAGCCGCACTGGAAGAGCAGGCAAGCCGTCTGACGCAGGCCGTGGCGGTGTTCCGCATTCAGCAGGAGCAGATGAAAGCGCGCGAATTCGCTTCTGCGAAAACCGTTGCAGCACCGGCGATGGCGCGTAAAACGGTTACCGCTGATGCAGGCGATAACTGGGAAACGTTCTAACGCCGTATGTTGTGCCGGGTGGCGGCTGTGCCTTACCCGGCCTACGGTTCGTGGTTTTGCCGGGTGGCGGCTGCGCCTTACCCGGCCTACGGTTCGTGGTTTTGCCGGGTGGCGGCTGCGCCTTACCCG